>OGDO01001066.1_pt1 | contig 9267 bp, 5 predicted proteins | sample 1570431 | NCBI WGS metagenome assembly OGDO01 (sample SAMEA2582183, study PRJEB24529) | metagenome | reverse complement strand
ATAATTAATTAATTAAAATGTTACATTTACACCTACTGAGTATATACGTTGTACTGGATAAGTCCATCCGCCAAATCCAAAACTCAACACACTACCTGAAACTTCGGGCTCAACGCCATTATAGCCAGTTAAGGTAAACAAGTTTTGTCCTGCTATATATAATCTCAGTTTATTGACGCCAGGGATTTTCTTAAAAGTATACCCCAATTGTAAATTCTTTAGTCTTAAGTAAGAACCATCCTCTATGTAGAAAGATGAGAATTTGGTAAAGTTCTCATTATGATCTTGAGTAGATAAGCGAGGAACATAGTTAGAAGTTCCTTCACCGTGCCAACGGTTCAACCAGGATTTGTCGTAGTTACCAAAAGTCACATTGGAACGTCTGTACAGTTTATAAATGTCGTTTCCGATACTTCCTTGAAAGAATGCACTGAAATCCAGCCCCTTCCAATCGGCAGAGAGCGTAAATCCATACGTCCAGTCGGGATTCGGCTTACCTATCATAGTACGGTCATCGCCATTAAGACCATTTTTACCATCCAAATCTTTAAAACGGATATCTCCGGGCTTGGCATTCGGTTGTATCAAATGAGTCTTTCCGTTAGAATCTACGTAGGTATAGCTATCTATCTCCTGCTGATTCTGGAAAATACCATCATGCAAGTAACCGTAGAAGAAGCCGTACGGACGCCCGTTCTCTCTCCAACTGACCTGGCCGCCCATACCACCACCGATATTATTGAGACCGACGCGGTCGGGACCTTGGTCTGTTACAGTATTCTTCACATAAGAAGCATTTCCATTGATACCCAGATTCACTTCACCCACCTTAAAGCGATAGGACGCTTCGAACTCGATACCTTCGTTCTTCACTGTACCCGAATTGACCGTCATACTGCCATAACTGGTATAAAGAGGAATCGGCATGGAAAGCAGCATGTCCTTCGTCTTCTTCACGAAATAGTCGGCAGAGAATGTCAATGCACTGTTGAAGAAACGCAAGTCAATACCCAAGTCGGTCTGTTCGGAGGTCTCCCATTTCAAATCAGCATTGGCATAGCCACTGGGCAGCATACCTGTATATACCTTTCCATTTATGACTGCATTCTTACCCTGACTCATCATACTTGTATAGGCAAAGGAGCCAATACGTTCGTTACCATTCTGTCCCCAGCTTAGACGTATCTTGGCAAAATCCAACCAGGAAGGTCTGTTCTCCATGAACTTCTCCCGGGTCAACACCCAACCCAAAGAAACCGAAGGGAATGTAGCATACTGGTGTTCGCGACTGAAGTTTGACGAACCGTCCCGTCTCACTACCGCTTCGAACAAATACTTTTCATCATAATTATAGTTGATACGTCCGAATACGGATGCAATGCGGTGATCTTCCGCCCCACCCCATACTTTGGACTGTTCTTCGGGCGCTGTGGCCGTGTCTATATATCCCTTGTCTATATCCACCACCAGCAGATTATAATCTTCCGCTTCCAAATTGGAGTAATGGTAGGAAGACATACTTGTACCGAACAGTGCACCTATATTATGACGGCCGAAAGACTTCGTATACGACAGCACATTTTCCCACTGCCAGTAGGAAGACTCCCTTTTCTTATCCTCTACTTTGGAAGTAGCATTCTTACTGGTAGCATTCAGCTCGTAAACCGGAGTTACATTCTTGATGGAATTGAATACCCATTCCGCACCATAGGTAGTCTTGAACTTCAAGCCCGGCAACAAGTCGACATCAAGGTTAAAGTTCGCACCGAAATTCTGAGGCATAGTCCTCTGGTTATGACTGACCTGCATGGCTGCCAGCGGATTGGTTATTTCACGCATCTCGATGATATTGTATGCCAGGCCGTTGGGAGCAATGACATGATTTGGATAAGTTACGGCATATTGCTCCAGTATAGCAGGGTCGGTCTGATAAACCGGCTCGGTAGGAGGCAACATATTCATGGAAGTAATCAAGCCTGCTGCTTCACTATTGCCAATAGTATTACCAGTCTGGATTGACTTGGAATAGCTTGCAATTGCACCAAAACTAATCTTATTCAACCAATTTCGTGATTTCGTGTCCAGTAATACATTATTGTAATTCAAGCGTACATTGTAGCGTTCATAATCAGCATGTCCTTTGGCATAAATACCTTCTTGCTTTACATAACCGAAAGAAGCATAATAGGTAGAGTTGTCCGTACCTCCACTCAACGAAACCTTGTGGTTCATAATAGGAGCATTCTTGTTCTGTAGTTCCTTTTGCCAGTCGGTATTGACGCTGGAAACAGTCGGGAAATAAGGGTCCTTACCTGCATTGGCAGCCATTTCATTCATCAACATCTGATAATCCGCACTACCCAGCAAATCCACCTTCTTGGAAGGATTCTGAATACCATACGTAAATTCATAGTTCAAAGTAGCCTTTCCTTTAGTACCCTTCTTCGTAGTAATCAGTACAACACCATTAGCACCACGGGCTCCGTAAATAGCGGCGGAAGCTGCGTCTTTCAACACTTCAATAGACTCAATATCAGAAGGATTCAAATGACTGATACCACTTTCAGACGGCATGCCGTCTACTATATAAAGCGGATCGGAGTTGTTGACCGTACCGGTACCCCGAATACGAATCTTTGATTCCGCACCGGGCTGACCTGAATTAGAGATAATCTGTACACCGGAAACTTTACCTTTCAAAGCATTCTGAATATTTGTAGGATTACCTTTATCCAACTCTTCACTGGTAACACGGCTCACAGCAGACGAAAGTACACTCTTCTTTTGTACACCATAGCCTACTACAACTACCTCGTCCAGCAACTCAGAAGAATCAGTAAAACGGACTTTCAGATTTGTATCTGCAGCAGTCAGTTTATACTCAATAGGCTCATAACCGATAAAGGTGAAGACCAACACATCACCCACAGAAGCTTTCAGACTGAAATTCCCATCAATATCCGTCACAGTACCCACAGCCGGATTACTTTTCATACTGACATTAGCACCCGGAACCGTTTCTCCAGAAGGATCATAAACGATACCCTGCACATTAATTTGTTGTGCGAAGAGCTGCAAAGTGCAACTGAGAATGCAAAGCAGCAAAAGGACTCTTTTTCTTTTCATGATAATAGTATTAGTTTATAAAATAGGAAGTTATTCATATTGTATTGATACAAATTCCAATACTTCGATAAGCGAAATTACGTACTAAACAAGAAATGGAAGTTGAATATTTCTCATAAGGAGTTCATTTACTAACACATCCATAAAAAACGTTTTATTTTAAACTTAAAGTGATAAAGTTTAAACCCATAAAAAAACGGATACGTTTCTGTACGTACCCGTTTTCTTCCAAATCCATTGATTATAAAAAGTATTACCTTTCTAAAGTCCAGTTAATGGCATTTCTGAACATGGTCGTAAACCCTTCCGTTTCGTACAATTTGCTGCTATGCCCTATCTGGAAATAAACATTGCGTGCCTTTTTGCTTTCATTGACCCAAACCACCGGATGATCGCCCATCTTGATGTCCGATGCAGGCGTGTAGCTCGATTCGTCTACATTGGCTAATACATGTACATTAGGGCGCGGACTCTTGTCATAAGTATACCACTCGTCATCGGGCACCACGAAAGAGGCCGGAACATCTTTCATTACCGGATGCTGTTTATCTTCCACAATCAGCGTACCGTTGGCCAGCGGAGCTATGTAGTTCTTGAAACGTACACCACCCATGAAATCAGAGAACCATTGCCACATGGGATAACCGTCAAACTCGCCCAGCAAAGTAGCATGATGGAAACCTATCCAGCCGCCACGGCCTTCTTCTATATACTTGACGAACGCATCTTCCGCTTCCTTCGGCCAAGTATAAGGCGGGAAATCCAATTGAATAACCAGGCTGAACTGCGACAAGTAAGCCTCCGTTATGTTCCTGGCATTGTTTATCTCGGTAATACTGAAATTCCCCTTTACACCTTCGGCCGCCAACCACCTCAAACCGGCATCCGTAAATCCTCCGTGCTGTCCGCCACGTTCCGTCAACACCAGTACCTTCGCCTTGTGCGGCTTGCCCAATAGGTTTTCTGCTACCGTACGGCGCAAATCACCCTGTTCATTGTCTCCGCTATAATCCCAATACATGCCTCCCAGCAAATCTTTATCCAGAATATACTGACACTTGATGGCAAGTGAACGGGGATTCTCAAAACCAAATACCAACGTATCATTCTTATCGGCCAGATAAGGCACTTGAGCCACCTCATCCCACTTTTCAGTATATTGGGTATCCGTATTCCCTACCTTATTATAGTCTTGGAAGCTGGGATAACCGTCACCTCCACGACCATAGAAGGGCATACCCATCACCAGCTTGGAAGGCGGTACGCCCGCTTTCAAGTGTGCAGTAACGGCACCGTCCGAAGTAATGTCACCGCTATGTCCTGACGGATAAAGCGCCGAATGGTGCTTGGGAGCAGAAGCCATGTCATAAGCCATGATATTCACAAAATCGACGGAAGGCAAGATAGCCTTGAAGTCAATGTAACGGGCAGAAGCTACGGTGGCAAGTGTCAGTTCCTTTTCATTGCCGATGGCAGCTCTGATATCCTGCATCAGAAGTGTAAAATTCTCCGTATCGTCCGGTGACGAGGATATATTTGCCATAGAGCTGGTGGGATATTCCCAATCGATGTCAATGCCATCCAAAGCGAACTCCTTCACCACACGGTCACAGTCCGCGGCAAAAGCACGGCGATATTCATCATTGGCAGCCATCTCACTGAAACGTCCGCTTCCCCAGCCGCCGATGGAAAGCAGCACTTTCAGCTCCGGCTTCTGTTTCCTCAAATCAACAATCTGTCTCAAACGTTCCTCATTATCAATCTTGACACCGTTAAAGCTCTCGTTTACATGACCGAACGCATAGTTGATATGCGTCATGTACTGCGGGTCGGGCATCACCTCACTCCACGAAGTGACATAAGCAACCACAACCTTTGAATCGCGGGAAGCCGCAACGACCTCTTCTCCCGACTTAACGCTACCGCATGAAACCAATACGCCCAAAGCGGCAGCCATCATCATTCTAATTTTTTTCATAAGTACTATCTTTAATTACAAATTATCGCAGGTCTGACGGACCCGTGAACCTATCAATGCATAATACAGCATAAACGCTTCTCCAAAAAGAACGATGAACCATGACCATCTCCAGCCTCCAAGAACATCGGCAAGCACTCCTTGCAACAAGGGCAATATGGCACCGCCTACCACTCCAATCATGAACACACCGGAAGCCACCGAAGTGTATTTTCCCAAATGGGCAACGGACAAAGTAAAGATAGCTCCCCACATGATGGAATGGAACAGACCTACTGCCGTGAGCAGCCACGGATTATTCAGAAGAATGGCCAGTAGGGCGAGTAGTCCTGCCGATACCGTAGTAACCGTCAACTGCACGCGGGGAGAAATCCTGCTCAGGCTGCTCCCCACCAGGCGGCCCACAAGCATACCACCCCAATAGAGCGTAGCCATCAGTGCCGGAGAAGCATAATCCATCTCGATGGCGTACAGATTGATATTGGCCCCGATACAGACTTCCACTCCTACATAAAAGAAGATAGCCACCACGCCCAATGTCAGATGACGGAAGGACCATACACTTTTTTCCAGCTTTTCTCCCTTCTCTACCCTGGTTCCTTGGATATCGGGCAAAGACAATTTCATCAACAACAATACAATCAAAGAAATAACAGCCATCAATGCCAGGAACGGAACCATCAGCTGGTCAATCTGAATGTCCTCCATAGACAGACCGCCGAACACGACACCGGTCACGAAATAAGGAGCAAGCGTAGTTCCCACAGAATTGGCGGAACCGCCTATAGCCAAACGCTGAATGGACTGGGTACCCTTGACATGGCAAGCCGTCAGATAAGGATTTATAACCACTTGCAGAATGGTGGCCGAAGCCCCTACCACGAAAGAACCCAGTAAGAAAATCAAGAACCCTCCAGGGATAACATTATTTCCTGCATACCAATTCGCTTCAGGAAAGTGTACTGTGAAATAGGAAGAGGCAAAGAACAAACCAAGTCCCACAATCATCACCAGCAATCCACGCATCAATGTTCCTTTATATCCGTATTTGCTAATCCACGACGAGCCTACCCCTCCACAAACCGGATAAGCAAGGAACCAGGAGAAAGTAATCAAAGTAGCAAAAGTATTTTTCAACCCACCCACTTCCGAAAGAAAAGTTTCTTTCAGAGGACCCTGAAACTGAGTATTGGCAGTCGTAAGGAAACCTACAATAAAGAACAAGAACACCATCGTGATGAAGGGCCCCATATAGTTTATTTGTTTTTCTTGTTGTGTCATAGTATTTTGATTATTAATTCAAATAATTAGTTATCAGCCGCCTGCAAGGCGACTTAGCAGTTAAGCATGCTTGCCGCCGCCTCATCCAGCAGAAATTCACAGTTGGGATGAAGCTGAAGGATGGAAGCAGGAACATCTGTTGTCACAGGCCCTTCAAGCATCCGCTTGACAATATCCGCTTTATTAGTCCCTTTGGCAACCAGTACAATCCGGCGTGCCTGCATAATGTTCTTTATTCCCAAAGTAGCCCCTCCCAACTCTTTATCGGGAGGAGTACCCGTTTCTCTACGGATGCGTTCTTCCAGTTCCACATTCATCCGGGTCACCCATGCTTCACCGCCAAAGGGAGATTCCGGCTGGTTGAATCCCAGGTGTCCGTTCTCACCCAACCCTAAAATCAGCAAATCAATACCGCCACGGTTCGCAATTTCCTGCTGGAAATCCCTGCATGACTGTTCAAAATCACCAGAAATGGTAGGCAGCATCAAAAAATTCTCTTCCTTGATGCCCAATGTATCCATCAACTCCGTTTTCAGCATCGTGTAGCATGCTCCGGCATATTCGCGCGGCACATTCGTTACCTCATCCAATCCGAAGAAAGTAACGGTATCCACCTTAAACGGATATTTAGTATAGATTTCTCCCACCAACCGATGAAGATTGCCGGTAGTACGTCCCGTCGAAAGTCCTATCACACTCTCCGGTTCATTCAACATCTGCCCGATGATGCGCCATGCAGCCGTGCAGTCAAACTCCTTTTCATTCTTTGTTATTGTTATTTTCATATTCTTAATCATTAATTCCTAATCACATATTCATCGCCACCGCGCCGGCCCCCAGAAGCCCGATAAATCCGGGATTCAGTTTCGTAATGACAACCCCGTTGCTGACAAAACGCATGGTCGTAGGATGAAGTTTCTCCAGAATCTTCTCGTGCATATACCCGTCGGCCACAATGCCTCCACCCAACACCACCGTGTCCGGGTCAATCACACGTACCAGATTCATGATAAGATTGGCAAGCGCCTCAGCTGCATTCTCCACCAGCACCGTACAGAGAGGGTCACCTTTCTGACTAAGTGCAAACACCTCACTCACAATCACCCGTTCCCCTTTTTCAGCCGGAATATGCAGGCCGGTCTCATACTGGTTGCGGAGCAGACGGGCACAATTGTCAAAACCTATGCCGGCAGCAATCGCCTCCACACAGTCCATCCGTCCACAACCGCATTTAATGCCTATGTTCACACCTACACGCACGTGTCCCACTTCGCCGGCATTGAAATGGCTGCCACGGATTTGTCTCCCATTTATCACCGTACCCACGGCAATGCCTGTACCTACATTTACGTATATGAAGTTTTTGGAAATTTGTCCGAATCCCCAGACGCGTTCGGCTCTTGTAGCGCTCTTCACATCATTGTCTATATGGCAAGGCATGCCATATATGTCCGACAGTTCCTTTGCCAACTCAATCCGCTGTGTCCTGCTCGGGTCAATCTGCAGCCAGACACCTTCGTTGGGATCTACACGCCCTATCAGGCCAACACCCATCGCTACCGGTTTCTGGTCATACCAGCCCACGGTACGGATATAATCATCGAGCGACGACTTGATGATTTCCAGCGCAGCCTGCTGATTAAAGTAACCGGAGTCATATTTCTTATACCTCAAAATGTTGCCACGGCTATCCATTTCGCCAATCAGCAACTTCGTGCCTCCTAAATCAAGACCTAAATACGTTTCCATTTTTTATATGCGTTTTTTAATATTGTTTACTGTCCACAATATTACGCACTATCAGGGAGACAAGGGTTTATTCTCTGACAAAAAAGGTTTAATACTTGTCAGCGGTGGTTCAAAAGCAGTCTTCATGGCTCTAAATTTTGCTGGGACTGGTGCCAAACTGCTTTTTGAAGCATGTACTAAAATATTTCGGGTCAGAAAATCCGACCATATTCGCCACTTCCCCTATCGAATATTTCCGGGAAACCAGCAGCTCTTTTGCCTTGTTCAAACGGACAATGCGGATGAAGTCATTCGGTCCCTGCCCGGTCAGCGTCTTTATCTTATTGTAGACAGAAGTGCGGCTCATGCCCAGCATCCGGCAGAAGTCATTGATGGAGAATTCCGAATCGGACAACTCCTCCTCAATCACTTTCATAACCTTGTCCAGAAACTCCTTGTCCAACTGGCTGGTATAGTCTGTCTCTTCGGGCTGCGCATCCATCGCCAACACGGTTTCGCGCAAATGCTGCCTATTCTGAAGAATATTCCTGATACGCACTTTCAGCACAGACAAGTCGAAAGGCTTGATGATGTAGTCATTGGCACCGGCCTCCAGTCCGAAGATGATATTTTCCCTCTCACTCAGTGCGGTCAGTAATATAATAGGTATATGGCTTGTATCTACCGATGACTTCAGAATCCGGCACAATTCATCACCTTCCAGTACCGGCATCACAATGTCCGAGATAATGATATCAGGATTGATTTCCCTTGCCGTCTCCAATGCCTTTCCGCCGTCGGGCACGGCAACTACCTTATATTCGGAAGACAAGCTGTCCACCAGATACTCCCTCATATCCGCATCGTCCTCCGCCAGAAGAAGGACATTCTTCCCGGCACGTTCCGTTTCTTCATGCACAGCCCCGGTAGCGGCCTGAGCTTCTTCCCGGCCGTCAGCCTTCGCTTCCACCGCCACGCTCGCCTTTATCCTCTGCGGGAAAGTTACCGTAAACGTAGTTCCCTGCCCTTCCACGCTACTGAAAGAGATAGTGCCGTGATGCTGTTTCACAATGCGGCGCGTAATCATCAGACCGATACCCGAACCGGTTTCCTCAAAGTTCATGGCATTCTGGGCTCTATAATATCGTGAAAAA
>OGDO01001062.1_pt1 | contig 9282 bp, 10 predicted proteins | sample 1570431 | NCBI WGS metagenome assembly OGDO01 (sample SAMEA2582183, study PRJEB24529) | metagenome | reverse complement strand
ACACGTAATAGCAGATTGCACAAAATTTTCTTCCCCAACGCACCAATCTTTGTGCAAAATGTCAATAGACACAAAATATAGTACCCACACCCCTTAGGGTAGGGGAGTACAGCATATACAATAAACAACCCCTCAATAGAGGGGTTGTTGTGTTTAAATAGCTGTAGTGGAAATTTGCTGAATGTTTGTAGGTTCACCCAGTTTTGAGTACTTTGTGGGGTCGAACCCGTTGATCATTCCGAACGTGCAGTTACCTGCTCCAAACTGAATGCCGGCAGTATAGGACGGATTAATATCCCAACCGGAAAGCCTAGTAATAATGCACCACTCCGAACCGATAAATACAGCCGGTGCGTTTTCTCCATGTAGGGTCTTGCGCTCTACCGTAATATCGTCCACGATGGTTCCTATGCCGTCTGAGATGTAAATCGGACGCGGTACATCAATAAAAGTGCAATGACTGATAGAAACTGCCCTACACCCCCCTTCGATGTAAATACCATTCATGGATCCCGTAGCGAGGACTTGGCATGTATTGATAACAGCCGTTGATTTTACTAGGCGTATGCCGTATGATGTTGCGTTACTATAGCTGTTTAGAATATGTATTGCGCCATAAAGACAATTTGATAAGTAAATACCGGTGTTTGGGCACTGGTCGGCAATGAAACCATCAATCAGAATGTCCCATACCGCTGATGGTGTATCGTTGGCGTTAATCCAGATGCCGTTTGAGTTGCTACATTCGCAGTTGCTGATATAAATATCTCGAATGTCGTTAGAAGAATCAGCAATGAACATCCACCTATCCCCTGTAGCACTGCCGAGGCTGGAAATGCAGTTTTCTGCGCGGAAAGAGGCGTTGCCGGAGATACCAGTTACACCCGTGGAACTCTCTATTAAATGATAACTTGTAATAGGCTTAGAGGTCGTAAGGGCAATATCATGTATAATATTACGTACCTGCATATTGACAGTATGAGCACATTCTAACACCTTTCGGCAACCGATTATAAACATATCCTCAATGAAGAATCGCTCAGAATACTCCGAAGTAAAAGCCGCGTCTACCTCATCTGTTGTACCGATAATAACGCCATTGCGAAAGATAGTGCGCTCCACATGGGCTGTATTACTGCCGCCAAAAATGAATTTGCTGTTGGCAGTAGTGAGCTTAATAACACACCCCTGCAAATCGTATGTTGTGTGCGGTTGAAGATAAATATTATTATTTATAATGTATGTGGTATCAGTGCCCAGTCCAGCATATGTAGCAGGACGACCAAACTTTACTGTACCTTCATAACCTAAGAGATAATTGCTGATAGCAGACCCTAAATCACCCCCATAATTAAACCAATCAACCAGTACAACGCTATCGGTCATCTTGATTGTGCCGTTTTGTGCTTTACGGAAATGACAGTTAGCACCGGCAATCGGTGCGGTGATGGTTACTGTGCATGTGGTCGCAATCAACATTGCGTTGTACGCAAAATAGGAACCGGTCAGTGTGACGTCCTGTGTAATATTGTATGTACCATCCGGGAACAGCAGTGGAAGACCGGATGCCATAGCACGCCTAATTGCCTCCGTATCATCCGCTAAGCCGTTGCCTAATGCGCCGTATTTCTTAACGTTAGCAAATGCAGTAGAGGATACATCCTCAATCTGATTTTGTAATTTCTTATCTGCCTCAATACGGGCCTGTGTCTCATTGCCAATATCCGTCTGAAGCTGGGTGTCGGCGTCCTTCCGGGCCTGTGTCTCATTGTCAATAGCCGACTGAAGCGCCTTGTCGGCGTTCTCCCGGGCCGTTTTCTCGGCGCTCAAGCCATCATTAAATGCACTAATAAGGTGGTGCAGAACTTCATTTGTGGAGCTACTAACGCAGTTGGAACCGGGCACGTACGCATCGCCGGCGCTCATTGCTCTTGTGACACGCACCAGAGCCCCGTTGACCCAGACAAGATCGTTGACAGATCTATCGGCTGTCGCGGTGGGGCTGTGCCCCTCATCGTTGGGAGTAATGGCTTTTTTCACATCGGCCCAAAGTTCATCGAAATTGCCAATTTTGGTCCAGAACTCGGCGCGATCCAGAGAAACACCGGACGGCACCGGCTTTACGGAAAGATAGGCGTTACCGTTGCTGTCCACAACAACGGTATTTGCCTCGTACTGGCTGGTGATGTTCCATTGGATTGGGTTTGCGTACTTAATCGTGGCCAGGCTGACGAAATTCGTCAGTTTGGTATTAAATTCATTCAGCACCTCAATAATCCAATCCAGATTGAGATCATGAAAATTGGTGTAGGGCGCTCTGTGAATAGGATTGATACTCATAAATCATATCTCCTTAATATAACAGCAAACAAAAGTTTGCCCGGATGTCCGTAACGATTTTATGAACTGCATTTTTCATTGCAAGAGACAACTCTTTGGCAATAAGGTCTTGCGGGTCTCGTCCTGCCCGGCCCTTCTCGGTCACGGTATCTTTGTAGCCGTCGTGCAACTCCGATGTGTTTTTATCGGTGGTGGTCTGATCGGTGGTGGTCGTATCCGTGCCGCTGCTGGTAATGGTGTTTCCAGTTCCAAGGGCCGTTGTACTCTTTTCAGCGGTTTGCAATGTTCCGCTGTCAAACCCCGTGACGTCACGGGTGGTGCTGTCGCTGCCGGTATTATGGCCAGTGGTGGTCAGGTTAGGCGCTCGCGTAGTTGTTCCCTTCACGCCGTTTGTGCGGTTGATTGTGCCGCCGCTGGTTCCTGCATGGTCGGTGGTTCTGATTCGGTCATCGGATGCCAAAGCATCGTATTTAAGGCCCAGCGCCTTGGCGTACCTAGTCCAGCTCGGCAGCATCGTTTCAGAATAGACGCCCAGCGCCCGACGCATTGAGGGGCCGTCCGCATAGAGCACCTCCAATTCCAGCGTATCAACTAGTAATTGATTGCACACAGTTTCTTTAGAGACACTGTCAGGAACTTTTAAGTCGTCGAACAGCTCCGGGTACCCTACCAGCAGGCCGTTAAAGCTCAACGTTGCGTGCATCGTTGTTAACCTCCTTTACGTCAGTATCGGGCGGAAAACGCCAATCGACCCACAAAGTAGATTTACCAATTCCAAACAGCTTATGAACTCGGGCGCAACCACGCTGCAAGCTGTCCAACCATAGCGACGCTTTAGCGGCGGTCTCAACGTTGTTAGAATTCACTTCGTCGGTCAACATCCGCTCCTTCTTGCTTGTGTTTGTGTTAGGGATGCCCACTTCAGTATCGAATAGGGCTTTAATGGTTTTAAGGGCTGTGAGCAGTTCGTTTGTGATGAAGTTCCCTTTAAGGTCTGTCGCGAAATACATCCATGGCGCTTGACTGGATGAGCCGTTCTTGGGCGCTTTGAGCAACGAAGAATCCACAAACACTGCGGGGTCACCCTGCATAATGGCGTCGAACATTTTTTTAAAAGATTCCGCACCTGCTTTGTTGCCAGCCGCAAACACATATGCAAGCCGGCTGTTTATTAAATTGCTCTGGATGGTCTGGGCCGCAAGGGCCATCATATCCCCGTAGTACGCTACAATATCCACCATGCCGCGGTAATCGGGCTGAAGGTTGATAATTTCGCATTGTTTGCCAATCTGAAGATATGGAGACCCTTTGATAAACGGGTTTGCAATGATGGAGTGCGTGGGATTGTAAAAGATATTGATGCCGGTTAGCCCCATGCGGTCATACACAAGGCCGAAGCGGTCTGTGTTAAATACTGTGACGCCGCCAGTGCCGAAGACAAGATACTGTAGGCGGTTACTTGGCCAGGTGTCGGGGAGCGTCCACCGCACCATAGACACTGCCTCAAGGAACAGGTACTTGCGGAAATAGTAAGATAGATAATTGCCTTTTGTGTGCATCACGGACGGAGTGACCGGCGACACATGGGCATTAATCTGCTCATAGCTGTAAGGGGCATTCATAACAGACGTCCCCCTTTAGCCATTTTGAACAACAACCACACTGGCAATGTGCCGGTAGGCCAAGGGCCAGGGCCGGGGCCAGGGTCAGGGCCAGGGTCAGGGCCAGGGCCTTCGCCGGAATCCCACTCCACTTCCCAGGTGCCTACCTGATTGGGGATTCTAATAATGCTCGAGGGGTCTCTCAAGTGTCCGGCGGCGTCTGCGTACTCCCAATGTGTATGAACGCCCGTCGCGTGGCCTGTGCGCCCCTGTGTGCCGATAAACTGCCCCTTTGTGATTGTGTCACCAACATTCCAGATCTGCGATGCAAAGTGCGCTGCTCGCCAGGTACTACCGTCGGCCATTCTGACTTTGATCATATTACCCCAGGACTGATCCCCCGAGGTACTGCCGTTCCAGTGCTGCGCCACGACCACGACGCCCGCCTCGGGCGCGTAGACTTTATGATTACCGTGTACCGTGTCAATGCCCCGGTGGGGACTTCCGTCCGAGTATGCCGGATAACCGGCGGTCACTCTGATGGGCGACACGTCAGTAATACACTGTTTATATACTGCCATTGTTTACGCCTCCTACTCTAAAAAGAATCCATTTTTCATATAGCTTCTGACGCTATCAATCTCGGCAGCTGTAGCGGGCAACGCTATATCCGGGTCATCCACCATCATGAAACCGGGGATACTGAATAGCGGCACCCGCTGACACAGGGGCCGCCCGTGGTGCTCGTTGTTGTCGTCAACAAGCTCATAAAATGCGCCTGTCAAATAAGGAGTGATTCCGTATTTTGCGACGCTGGCCCCTCCGCCTTTTGATTGACTTTTAACTGTCATTTGCTGGGCACCGGAGGCAATACCGTTTATAACATCACCTCCGCCGAAAAAGGACTGGATACCGCCTGCAACTGCACCCACCGCGGTTTGAATCAAACCGCCAAGACTTGCCAACTCGTCTACATTAGTAGCTATCTGCGCCAGCTGCACAGGTACAGAGACATTTCCTGTCGTGGAAAAGAAAATAGTGTCAAAATCTTTATTAAATGATAAATCCAGTATCGCATCGCCGGTTCTGTAATCGACAGTTAATCTACAATACAACGTGCTCTGCAGCACAAACAGGTTGGCATTTAATTTGATTTCGCCAAAGGGCGGGCAATACAAAGTATATTCGGAATAGGGGGCCCCGTCTGTATAAACGCCTCTTGTAATGTGCTGCGGATGATGAGGGGTCGAAATGCTGAATGTGAAAACGTTCTTATCGTTGTTGTTATTAATTACATAGGCATTCCCTACATTTTGCATTTTCCACCATCCTACGGGGATTTCGTTAATGGGGACGCCGATAGCGGTATTGCCGCAAGGCATCCAGAATGCTTTTGAAATGTACTGAATAGGATTGAAAAGCGCTTTAGTTAAGTTACTGCTGATTTCGTCCGCACTAATATTAAGATAATCAGTATTTTGCAAAAGAGCCGCCATGAGCTTTTGAAACGTGGTGCTGCTCATTGCAAGATAAATTGCGCCGCCAAAAGACACGTACCCAGGGGCATTGACGGCCACAACAAAAAATCCTTGACTGCCGCTTTCCGGGTCGTCCGTGAACGGCGTTGAATTTGCGTAAAGTGTTCTCGTGGTAATATTGGCTTTTGTTGGGTACAAATTATCTATAATTTTAGGGTCAGACTTTGCGGACGACCTCACTACGTATTCTGTAGAATTGCCAATCTGTTCGCGATAACTCGCCAGCGTGTCAACAGTCAGCGATGCGACCCAGAGGCCCCCGGAGTACGTCCAATTCTTAACCCAGTAATAGCGGCTGAATGTGGGCAGATAACAGTAGTTGTATCCCGTCGGGTCACTCTGTGTGGCAATCTTAATTTCGGGGTTGATAATGTTGCACGGGGCTTTAAGATCAATTCCGAGCTCCTGACCGCCGCTGGGCCGTTTTGTGCTGTTTGTGCGCTTTGCGAACTGATAAAATGTTGCTTGCATAACGCCTCCTAAAAATAACCGGCGGGCAGGACGCCCGCCGGTACCGGTCAGGACTTCGAGGGGTCTGCGTCCTTGTAGGTGGTGGTTTTCAGGGTGGAGGCTGCTCTGCCCGTGCTGGGAGCAGCGACGTCTCCGGAGGTCATGAGGAACAGAACGGCGTTCTCGGTGAAGTCGTCGTCCCCCGCCCAGCCGTAATGATACCAGAAATTCGTATACAGGCCGCGCGCGTTCATGGGGGTTGGAACCACGCGGGACAGTTTAGGAGTGTAGCCGATTGCGTCCCAATCCAGCAGACACCCGAACACATTAGACAGCTTAACCGCGGCGTTTTTGGTCGCCACGCCGGCGGTACTGGTAATAACAGGCGTTGCGGAAATGGTCTCGCGCTCGCCGATGTTCTGCCAGAACGTGACCTGTTCGGCGTCACGATATTTCAACATATTATCGTGAAATACTTCGGGAATCACGCGGGCGTCGATCTGGCTCTGCGTACCACTGTACAGATAAAGGTGCTGGCGGTCATACGGCGTGTGACGCATGATGTTGTACGTCGTGCCGCCGATCTTCCAGTTCTGATGCCAGTTGATAGTTCGCTCCTTCATCAGGCGGGAAATGTCATTGATACGGCCATATGCGTATTTTGCAAATCCCGGAAAGTTCGCTTCCTTGTACACGTCCTGCACCGTCAGAGCGGTGCCCTGCTGGGCGTTGTACTCGTCGAGCAAATAGATAACGCTGTGAGGGCTTGTCACAGTCATGCCGGTCAAATGGTTAGCCATCAGGTTGTTGGCGAGGTTACGGCGGTCTGCCTCGATCTGGTTCGACAAATGCAGCACGAACGAAGCCCAGAATTGCGCCAGTTCCTCGGGGCCTTTAAACGCCGCCTCCATCTGGGTGTCGGCCTGCGTGTAAACGCGGCTGTAATTGGTCTGGCCATAGTAGTTAGTCTGAAGGACTTTAGGCTTGTGGACTTCGTACATATCCACGCTCTGGCCATCCACCAGCTCCCACGCCTTGTCGGTGACGGGGTCAGTGTCGCAGAAGTTGATCTTCCGCACATGGTTAGCCCAGTCGTCGCCCGTGACCTGCAAGCGTTTCATGGGCGCGTCATAAGGGCGAACGGCGAAGATCGTGCGGCCCAGCACCTGACTAATCGCTTTAGTGTAGTTATCAGTGCCGGTCAGCAGAGTGGCCTGCGCCACCGAAACGAAGCTGGATGTGTCCACGATGGGCGACGTCGTTTCCTGGCCGGTTGCCATTTTATTGATTTCGGTCAAAATTGCGGCAATATCCGCAAAATCCATGCCGAGCGGCATCTCACTTCACTTCCTTTCCGTAGGTGGGGTCAATAATGCGGGCCGTGACCGTAGCGGCATCTGCCGCCGGCTGCTGCTGGATGCCAAGACCCAGGGCATTTGCCTGCATCGTCTGGGTCATAGTTTGCTGACCCTGCAAAATCTGCCGCAACATGGTTTCGAGGCCGTCATACTGCGGCGCAGGCTGCGGCACGGGCTGCGGCTGCGGCACGGGCTGCGGCACGGGCTGCGGCACGGGCTGCTCCATAGCTTCGATCTCGGCTTTGGTGTAGCCCGCCATAGCGAGGGCCGCTTTTTCACTGATTTTCAACTTTGATCGCCTCCATCACAACGTATGTGTCATGCGCCAGGCATTTAATGACCTGGTCTTTATCTCCTTTAGACAGCGGGCCCACGGCGCAACATTGCCGCGTCTGGGCGACGTTGGCCCAGTCGCTGTAATAGTCAACGTTCAAACGAGCACACAGGTCTGCCAGCAGAAACGCGCGCTCGTTAGTGATCGACTGGGTGAGGATGATATAACAACTCATATCTAACCACCTTTGAGTTTTGCAAAAATTTTAGTAAGAGGCCCCACCAATTCTGGGTTGATTGCTCCTATATTCTCGATGATGCTGCCTATTTCCATCAAAACAAAATAAGTGCAGCCGATGGCCGAGAACGACACATTGACATTAACGCCAACAATGGGCAGGTAGAAATCGGCAGCGACCAGCAGCCCCACGGCCAGAACTTCACCAAGTTTGTGATAAAACCCCTGGCGCATCACGCTGGAATCGAACCCCGTGGTAGAAAAAGCTTTAACCATCCCACTGACTACATCCATGCCAATAAATACCAGAACGGCGAGAATTGCATAAACGTTCATATAACATCACCTCCCTTACAGATATAAGTAAATCCCAGGTTCTTGCGCTGGCTGACGCATGCCCACTCCTTCTGGGAGCTGCCTCTGGGCACCTGGGATTAACTTTATTATAATACGGTTGTGAAAAATTGTCAAGCCCCACAATATTCTCTGAAAAAAATCTCATCCGAGTATCGTTCAAATTCTATCTGACGTTGCAAGTAGGCGGGCCAGATGTAACCATATGCGGCACGGAACCGTTTCCGCTCATATTCGCCGGTTCCATACATTGGCATCTGCCCCGACCGGTGTCTGCATACATAATACAGAGGTTTGCTTTTATGCTCATAAATACAGCATCGGCCAACCTGCACAAGTGGGTAATATTCCCGCAAGGGCCTGGATACAACAAGGCTCTTCTCCTCGGAGCTGTATTGGTTTTCGATAGCAGACCTATAAAAATCTGTGCCGCTCATTGACCGGTACAACGCGGTACTTGCTTTCTCTCTCGCTATGGGGCTATCGACCAAGTCAATAAGTAAAATACCTTTGTCGGCCAGCAGCTTGACGCGCTCTTTCTTGCCGATCATCTTCTCAACCGTATCCGTAATCTCCCATTGCATGTAGTATGGGTTCGCCATACCCACGGCATTAGACATGCACACCATCGTCAAGGGCTTCTGTCCTTTTAGTTCGCGGTTACGGTTGATCGTCTCGTAGATATTGGCCAGGCCGCCGCCCTCGCCGCGCCGGTAATAGTCCGATTCCTCTTTTTGGTACTCGTCTAAAAACATGATATTAGTGTGCGGACTGGAGAAACCTCTGGTGCGGGCCAGTGTAACTACACTACCCACTACGCCCGACATCTTGGACGGTTTTATTGGCGACCCTGTATCCGTGTAGGCTCCTGCGTTGCCCACTTCATACAGACCCGCTATTTTTGGCAATTTAAAAGGGGCGTAATGTGTTTGTAAATCATCGTTCAACGGAGACCACGGCCACATACTGGGCGACGAGCAGATAAGTTCCGCCTGCTGCGGCGTGCGGCGCAAATACAAAAATTCGTCTTTGGTCTGATGTACATGTAATAGCGCTCCATAGGTTTTTCCGGTCCTTATATTTTATGGCCCGCACGGGTAGGTGCATTTTCTTTGGTTATGGGGCGTCAT
>OGDO01001055.1_pt1 | contig 9340 bp, 9 predicted proteins | sample 1570431 | NCBI WGS metagenome assembly OGDO01 (sample SAMEA2582183, study PRJEB24529) | metagenome | reverse complement strand
ATGAGTTGATTGAACAAATCAAAGATGCTAATGATATCGTGTCAGTTGTATCCGAGCATGTAGCCTTAAAGAAACGCGGCAAGAACTATTGGGGTTGTTGTCCATTTCATAATGAAAAAACGCCATCCTTTAGTGTAGCCCCTGAAAAGGGTTTTTATTATTGCTTTGGTTGCCATGCATCAGGAAATGCTATTAAATTTCTTATGGAATTAGAGCATTTAACCTTTGTAGAAGCCCTAGAGCGGCTAGCTAATCGAGCTAATATTCCATTGCCAGAGGCGAAACTTTCACCTGAGCAAAGAGCTAGAGATGAAAGGCGCAAAAAACTGTATGAAGCTTCTGATTTAGCGGCTACCTTTTTCCATAACTGTCTCACTCAAACGTCTATTGGTAAAGTGGGATTAGATTATTTGAAAAAGCGAGGGCTCACACAAGAGACCATAGAAACATTTAAGCTTGGTTTTGCTCCTGATGGTTGGGATAAGTTATATCGTGCCTTTCATGAGCGTGGCATTGATGATTCCATTCTTTTAGAGTTGAATCTTGTCCGAAAGAATCAAAAGGGTCAATTTTATGACTTCTTCAGAAATAGAATTATGTTCCCCATTATGGATGGTAAAGGGCGAGTAGTTGCTTTTGGTGGACGTGTTATGGATGACAGTACACCAAAATATTTAAACTCTCCAGAGTCATCAATCTTTGAAAAAGGTAAACTCTTATTTGCCTTTGATAAGGCTTATAAATCTATTCGTGAGGAAAAACAAGCTATTCTTGTAGAAGGCTATATGGATGTTATATCCGCTCATAATCATGGTGTTACTAATGTAGTCGCATCATTGGGGACTGCTTATACAAGAGATCATGGACATATCTTGATGAGGCAGGCTGAAGAAATCGTGTTAGCTTATGATATGGATGGTGCTGGTCGTCAAGCGGCTGCTAGGGCTATTGAATTATTGCAAAATACGGATTTTAAGGTGCGTGTCCTTGCCATGCCAGACGGCAAAGATCCAGATGATTATGTGCGTAATCATGGGGGACAGGCATTTAAGGAGTTAGTTGCTAAAGCTGTTAAACCTCTTGATTATCTATTAAGTGAGTCTTTGATTAAACACGATACAAATGATACAGAAGGGAAGCAGGCTGTTATGGCAGATGTTTTCCCATATATTGCAAATATAGATAGTCAAACACAGAGAGATGATGCTTTAAAAACATTGGCATTGCCATTATGGCTTGATAATAGTACTATTTTTAGATACTTTAGAGATTATGTGAAAAAAGGACAAATTGAATTAGTGGATACTGCATCAACACCCTTGCCAACACAGGACTTACCAAAGGGGGATGCGGAAAAATTATTGTCCTTAGCTTTCACAGATGGCGAAGTATTACAACATATGATGAGCTATTTGCCATTAGAGGACTTTGAAAAAATTGAATATCGAGGTATAATAGAAAAGCTATTCACCTTGTATAAGTCCGAAGGTCGTCTAGATGAAACTGCAATTCAGTCTGTTTTATCTTCTCAAGAATACGATATTTACTCTAGGTTGGTCGTCATGAGTGACGATGAATATAAGGTACAAGTGCCTGCATTAATCCGCAAGATAAGGCTCCATTCATTGCGTGAACAGTATAAAGCGCATTCAATTATGGCGGATCAATTAAAACGAGCAGGAGATTCGACGTTTATTAGCGAATTACATAAGTGTCAGGAAATACAGAATTTAATTAGAGAATGGTCTAAGTAAATCATTAATGGTTAAAAAGGAGAGCGCTGTGGCTAAGAAAGTACAAAAAAGTCAAATAGAGGAGATTGTTGAGCAACTTCTTGAAAAAGGCCGTAAGAGCGGTGTGTTGACACAATCCGAGATTTCAGATGCTCTTCATGAGCAGACGGAAATTACTGCGGAACAATTAGATGATATTTATACGACTTTGGGTAAATTGAATGTAGAGATTGTGGCAGATATTGATGCTGATGATACAGATAGTCATACAATTGAAACGGATGAAGATGAAGACGAAGTTTCTAGCGAGAAGAAAATTTCTATCGATTTAAGTGTTGATTCTGGTGTTAATATTGATGACCCTGTACGAATGTACCTAAAAGAGATTGGTCGAGTGCCATTGCTTTCAGCTGATGAAGAAATCGTATTAGCTAAGCAAATCGAAGCTGGTGCACAAGAGGATGCTACATATAAAGATATTCAACTTAGCAAAAAGGCAAAGAAAAAATTGGTAGATGCTAACTTGCGATTAGTTGTAAGTATCGCGAAACGTTATGTAGGTCGCGGTATGTTGTTCTTGGATCTAATCCAAGAAGGTAACCTAGGTCTGATTAAAGCGGTAGATAAATTCGATTATACTAAAGGTTATAAATTTTCTACGTATGCTACATGGTGGATTCGTCAAGCAATTACGCGTGCTATTGCAGACCAAGCTCGTACGATTCGTATTCCTGTACATATGGTAGAAACAATTAATAAATTGATTCGTATTTCTAGACAATTGTTGCAAGACAAGGGTCGTGAGCCATTGCCAGAAGAAATTGCTGAAGGTATGGGAATTACTGTAGAGCGGGTACGTGAAATTCAAAAGATCGCCCAAGAGCCAGTATCCTTGGAAACTCCGATTGGTGAAGAGGAAGATTCCCATTTAGGGGACTTCATCGAGGACCAAGATGCAATTGCTCCAGATGATGCAGCTAGCTACATTTTATTGCAAGAGCAAATTGAAGATGTATTTACATGCTTGACTGATCGTGAGCAACAAGTATTGATTTTACGTTTTGGTTTGAAGGATGGTAAGCCTCGTACATTGGAAGAAGTTGGTCAACATTTCAATGTAACAAGAGAACGTATTCGTCAGATTGAAGGTAAAGCGCTTACTAAATTGCGTAACCGCGGTAAACGTGATAAAATCAAAGACTTCTTATAAGATTTTGAATCTCTTAAGGGTTGTAATGCAGTGTTGTATAGCACTGTATTACAACCCTTTTGTGTTATAATAAAAAATGGTAATATCTTACAATAAAAAGCATTTTATGATAAGACTTACGTAATAGACAAGGGTTTCATGTAATAGCGATAAGTCTTATGTAATAGATATAAGTTGAAAGCTTATGTAATAGATAGGAGATATAATGTTTACAGTTACTAAACGGTTAGAGGTGAGTGCATCTCATCAATTACAACTAGATTATCCGAGTAAATGTCAAAATCTTCATGGGCATAACTGGATTATTACAGTTCATGCACGTTCTGAAGAGTTAGATCATAACGGGATGGTCATCGACTTTACGATTATTAAAGAAAAAATTCATGGTCGCTTGGACCATCGCCATATCAACGATGTACTAGGCGATATAAATCCTACTGCGGAGAATATGGCAAAATGGATCGCTGATGAATTGGGCCCAAAATGCTTTAAAGTAGAGGTTCAAGAATCTGAAGGGAACACAGCTATTTATGAACGTGATTGAGATTTTTGCCTCCATTGATGGGGAAGGTAGTCGGCAAGGCTTGCTGACTACATTTTTACGCCTCCATGATTGCAATATTCGCTGTTCCTATTGCGACACGACTTATAGCTATGGCATTGATAGTGTTTTCACAGAGATGACTATATGTGAGGTGGCGGATGTTATTGAAAGCTTAGGTAATCATCGCATTACTATTACTGGTGGGGAGCCCTTATTGCAAGAAGCCGCTGTAGTAGAGCTAATCGATGAGTTAAATCGTCGGAAGGCTGAAACAATGCAGGATAATACATCAGGTCAAGCTGGTTCAACTTGTATTATTGATATAGATAAATTTGATAAACGAGAGATGCTTAATAATAGCCTTTATGATTTCAATATTGAAACAAATGGCACGATTATACCGAGCTTTCATAGAGATAATGTGTGGTTTACCTACGATTATAAAACGCCGTCCTCTTTAGCCGAAGAGTCTATGAATATAGATATATTCAAGGTGGCTACAGAACATGATTTGATTAAGTTTGTCGTTGGTTCTCCAGAAGATTTGGATTGTATGCGTCGCATAATTAGTAAATATCCTACAGTGGCTCAAATATATGTATCGCCTGTATGGGGACAGATTGAGGCGGCATCGATTATCGATTATATGAAAGCATATAATTTGCAGAATGTACGATTCCAACTGCAAATCCATAAATTTGTCTGGGATCCAGATGCAAAGGGTGTATAGTATTGTTAGGCTGTGTAGTATCAGTATCTTTTCTATGGTATGATATGAGGTCTGATGAAATCTTGATATAAAGGGGTAAATATGGATACAAAAAAAATAGAATCGCTTATATATCAGTTGTTAGAAGCATTAGGTGAGGATCCTAATCGGGACGGTTTGTTAGAAACACCGAAACGGGTGGCTCAAATGATGGAAGAGGTATATGAAGGCATTCAGTATACAAATGCTGAGATTGCAGACATGTATGGTAAGACCTTCGCTGTAGATACAAATCAAATGGTAGTAGTAAAGGATATTACTTGCTTCTCTCATTGTGAACATCATATGGCATTGATGTATGATATGAGTATCAGTATTGGGTATATACCAAAAGGTCGTGTCATAGGTTTATCTAAGATTCCTCGCATAGCTGAAATGTGCTGCAAGCGTTTACAACTACAAGAAAAAATTGGTGAAGATATTGCGGAAGTAATTTCTTTAGCAACAGGGTCTGATGATGTTATTGTGCACATTACATCGTCTCACAGCTGCATGAGTGCACGAGGCATTAAATCTACAGATAGCCAAACGACTACACTAACTACTAAAGGCGTATTTAACGAAGATCATATGATTCACCGTTTTATGCTAATGAAATAGTCTTAGCGTTTGAGTTGCCTTGACTAAATGATAGTCTATTCGGTATAATTAATAAGCTAGAAACTAACTGAGGGCCTATAGCTCAGGGGTAGAGCAACCGGCTCATAACCGGTCGGTCCCTGGTTCGAACCCAGGTGGGCCCACCATTATGTTGACATCTACCGTCCTTGAGAATTCAAGGGCGGTTATTTTTATATGTAACTCATTTTGAGGCAACATAATAGATATTATTTCAGAATAGTATTGTATTTAGACATATATAAACGAGAACAAATAAGTAAGAAAATAATCAAGAATTAGTAATTAAGAATAAATGATTAGTAATAGTAGAGGAAGTTATGGAACCTAGACCTATGATGGACCGCCTAGAAGCGGTATTCTCAATCGTACCAAAGGCTCATGCCATTGCCGATATCGGTACTGATCATGGCTATTTAGCGGTAGAGCTCATCAATCGTCAACGCGCTGAATATGTCATTGCCGGTGATGTACATAAAGGTCCGTTAGAGTCTGCAAGATCATATGTTGAGTCTTGTGGACTAGCCGATAAAGTAGATTGTCGTTTAGGCGATGGTCTTAAAGTGACAGAAAAGGGCGAGTTGAACGGCGCCATTTGTTGTGGTATGGGTGGATTTTTAATGCGAGATATTGTAGATGCAGGCCCAGAACCATTAGAGTTCTATGTACTCCAACCACAGAATGGACAAAAAGAATTACGTCAATATATGGTTCAAAAGGGATATGTTATCGTTCTAGAAATCATCGTAGAAGATGCTGGTAAGCTCTATACAGCATTTTTAGCCGTGCGCAATGACTGCGTGGAAGCTTATACAGGTATGACTGAATATGTAGATGTTTATCAATCGTTACCGGAAGACTCCTTGTTGTGGTCTGTAGGGGCTTTATTGGAACAAGATAGACCACCACTTTGGATGAAATATATAGAGTATTTAATATATCAACGACAATGTGCATTAGATGATATGACAGAGAAATTAAATCATACTGATAAATATCAGGATTTAGAGCAGGAAGTTAATTTTCTTCGTAATCTTTTAGAGAATAAATAGAAAGAAGTGAGTTGTATGATAACGGTTCAACAAGTTATTACCTTGATGGAGCAATTAGCACCGCGTTCTTATGCAGAGTCTTGGGATAATGTAGGTTTAATGGTGGGCGATCGGAATGTAGTTGTTACAGGTGTAGTGACTACGTTAGACGTAACAGAAGAAACCGTAGAATATGCTATTGAACAAAATTGTAATTTAATTGTTAGTCACCACCCATTAATCTTTAAAGGGTTGAAACAGATATCATGTGATACTGCTCAAGGGCGTACGATTAATAAGCTGATTCAACATAAGATTGCCGTATATAGTGCTCATACAAATCTTGATATCGCTCCAGGCGGTCTCAATGATATGTTGGCGAAGCAATTGGGACTTATAGATATTAAGGGCTTCATTAAAACTGGTGAAGAGGCGCTTTATAAGGTGACCACTTTTGTACCTGAAAGCTCGGCTGATGCGGTTCGATTGGCGATGGGTGATGCAGGGGCAGGCCGAATTGGTAATTATGAGTATTGTAGTTTCAGTATCCATGGGGAAGGACGCTTTGTTGGTAATGAAGATTCTCATCCTGTCATTGGGGCAGCTGGCGCTTTGACAGTGGTTCCTGAGGTACAAGTGAATGCTATCGTTGATGGTACGCATTTAAGCAAAGTCGTAGCGGCTATGAAAGCTGCTCATCCATATGAAGAAGTTGCTTATGAGGTTTTGAATATAGTCGAGCCTACTAGTTCAACTCAATATCTAGGACGGGTAGGTCGCTTGCCTAATGCATTAAACTTAGATTCTTTCCGTGAGTGGGTACAAGAAGCGTTGCCTGATGCTAACATTCGTTTTGCTGGTATTGTGCCGAAAGCGATTCAATCCATTGCTCTATGCTCTGGTGCAGGTGCAGAATTTATTAAGGATGCTGCCCGGTTACATGTAGATGCCTATATTACAGGTGATGTGAAGTATCATGAGGCGCAAATGGCTAAGGAATTAGGCTTACTCGTAGTTGATGCGGGGCATTTTGGAACTGAGTCTATAGTGGCACATGGTTTACGTGACTATTTAATCTCTGCAGGGCTTGCTGTTCCTGTGAAAGCTTTCACAGAACAAAATGATTTCTTCTTTGTGTAATGATGCATTTTCTTGCAACAAATTGTTAGCTATGATAAACTGAATTGAAGCAAGTATGAAAGACGGTTGCGAGTCTATAAGACTCGAGGAAAGTCCGAGCTCCATAGGGCAGGATGCCAGATAACGTCTGGCGAGGGTAACCTTAGGGAAAGTGCCATAGAAAAGGAAACCGCCACGTAAGTGGTAAGGGTGGAAAGGTGAGGTAAGAGCTCACCAGCAGTCTGGTAACAGGCTGGCTCGGTAAACCCCATCCGGAGCAAGACCGAATAGGGAAGGGTTAAGGGTGGTCCCGCCTACCTTCCGGGTTGTGTCGCTCGAGCGTGCAGGCGACTGTACGCCTAGAAAGATAATCGTCACCGCGCAAGCGGAACAGAACTCGGCTTATTGATTGCTTGCTTCTATATTTAACATATAATTGATAGTATATAAGATTGTAGATCTTTGTTAGGAGAACTTCATGGCAATTACAGCAATTACTAGTGTACAAGAATTTGATGAGAAAGTGCTTGGCGCTAAAGGTTTAGCTATTGTTGATTTTTGGGCTGGTTGGTGCGAACCATGCACTGTTATGCGCCCAGAGATTGAAGACGTAGCAGAGCGTTTAAAAGGTCAAGTAGAATTCTTTAGTGTTAATGCAGAAGATAAAAATCTTCGCGGTATTTTGTTAAAAGAAGATGTTGATGGTATTCCATCCTTAGTATTCTTCCGCGATGGCAAAATTCCCTTGTGGGCTATAAAACAGCAGATATGCTTGAGTCTCTAATAAAGGAAGTTATCTGATTAATTAATAACTAGGAATTCTTAGGAAATGAATAACATGAGGCTGTATATAAGGAAAGTTAATTTCTTATATACAGCTTTTTTGTTAAATTTTATAGTTTTCATAAATGTTAAGTGATATAATAAAATAGTAAAAATATGATTGTCATCATGTTGGTTGAACTTCTTCAAAGTGATAGAGGACGCTAATAAAATGATTTCCGTCATAAACGTTGTAGTTTATTAAGTAATATAATTATATTGCGCAAAGTTGTTGTAAGGAGGCTATATTCCATGAAGAATCGTATAAATAGTTTGTGGACACTCTTCCAAGAACGCCGTTTGAGTCGACGCACATTTATGAAATCCTGTGTAGCACTCACTGCTATTTTAGGTCTACCTCCAACGATGTTAGACACCGTTGTTAAGGCTGCCGAAACAACTGAATTACCTACAGTGATTTGGTTGCATGGTCATGAATGTACTGGTTGTAGTGAATCTTTTATCCGTTCATCCTCTCCCTTTACTTCTGATGTTATTTTGAACATGATTTCTCTTGAATATGATGATACTTTGGCGGCAGCGTCTGGTGCACCATTAGAGGAACATTTAGAAAAAATCATCAAAGAAAAAGCCGGTAAATATATCTTGGCTGTTGAAGGTGGCGTACCACTTGATGAAGATGGTGTTTATTGCACAGTAGGTGGACGTACATTTAAAGAATCCCTATTAGAAGCAGCTAAAGGAGCTGCAGCAATCATAGAATATGGTTCTTGTGCTTCTTGGGGCGGTATACAGGCGGCAAAACCAAATCCAACAAATACAGTTTCTGTATCTTCCGTTGTATCTGGCAAGCCAATTATTAAGGTCCCTGGTTGTCCTCCAATTCCAGAGGTTATGACTGGTGTAATCATGCACTATGCATTATTCGGTCAAATTCCACCTCTTGATTCTCAAGGCCGTCCTAAACAATTTTATGGCAATCGCATTCACGACACATGCTACCGTCGTGCCTTCTTTGACTCTGGACTTTTTGTTGAAAAATTCGACGATGATGCATCCAAATCTGGTTGGTGTTTGTATAAAGTAGGTTGTCGTGGACCTCAAACATATAATTCTTGTGGTAACTTACGTTGGTGGAATGGTTTATCCTATCCAATTCAATCCGGTCACGGTTGTATTGGTTGCTCTGAAAAGGGCTTCTGGGATAATGACGTATTCTATAAACGTTTACCAGATATTCCATTGGCTAATACCATCACGACTGCTGATACAATCGGTACAGTAGCTGCTGTTGGTGCCACTGCAGCAGTTATCGTTCATGGCGCTGCAACTCTTACGCGTAATAAAATTCTTGATATGAAAGAAGAAAAACGCTTAAAAGAACAAGGCTTGTGGGATGAAAAGAAACATAATAATGGAGGAGGTCACTAATGAAACGCGTAGTAGTAGATCCGATTTCCCGTATTGAAGGTCATTTACGGGTTGAAATAAAATATAGGTTGTCGAACATGCTCTGGCTTTTGTCGTATTTCA
>OGDO01001043.1_pt1 | contig 9404 bp, 5 predicted proteins | sample 1570431 | NCBI WGS metagenome assembly OGDO01 (sample SAMEA2582183, study PRJEB24529) | metagenome | reverse complement strand
CAATGTATAAGCGGCCGTCAGATCAATCTCTTTATTTGCCATCCCTTCGGTGGATGCATACCCGTCAAAATCAGTAGATCCCCAAGCTGTCAGCGAAAATCCTCCGACACTGAATGCCAAGGTAGGTTGAAAGCTCGCTCCTGTCTGATACATACCACGCCAAACATAAGAACTGACAAGTTCTCCCTGAACTGTAAATTCCTGTGCATTCGCATTTGTTATCCCCATGAAACCGGATACTGTAACAGTTAATAAACCAACAACTAATTCTTTACTAAAAATCTTCATACCTTAAACTATTTTTTTGCTTCTTCCAAAGCTACATTCAACTTTAATACATTTACTTTCTCTGTTCCAAAAAGCCCCAATAACGGCTTTTCCACGGATTTATCTACAATCGCCCTTACCGCTTCTTCGCTTAAGCCACGTGCCCGGGCCACTCTCTTTACTTGTACGTAGGCACAAGCCGGAGTAATATTGGGGTCCAAACCCGAACCACTGGCCGTCACCATCTCAGCAGGCACCTCACTACGCTTCAAATAGGGATGATGAATCAGGAAAGAATCGATACGTGCCTCTACTTCGGCCAAATACTCAGGATTAGTAGGCCCCTTGTTGCTACCACCGGAACTGGCAGCGTCATAACCATCGCCGGCACACGAAGGACGGCTCCAAAAATAAATATCTTTTGTAAAAGCCTGCCCTACATTAGCAGCTCCGACAACTTCACCATTTAATGTTACAACTTCCGCATTACCGTTGTTAGGGCCGGCAAATTGTGCAAACAGCCACAAGACAAAAATGTAAAACACAGAAAAAAATATACAGAAGGCAAGAGTTATTTTTAATGATTTCAATAAAGTTTTCATTACTACACGATTTAGAAGAATATACTAACCACCATATCTATTAATTTAATACCCACAAAAGGTACGATCACGCCACCCAAACCATATATAAGCAGGTTACGGCGAAGTAACGCACTGGCGCCTATCGGTTTGTATTGTACTCCTTTCAAAGCCAACGGAATCAAAATCGGAATAATAATCGCATTAAATATGACAGCCGAAAGAATGGCGCTTTCAGGACTGTGCAATCCCATAATATTCAATGCAGCCAATTCAGGGATGGCCACCATAAACAATGCAGGAACAATTGCAAAGTATTTGGCAACGTCATTGGCAATGGAGAAAGTAGTCAGCGTACCCCGAGTCATCAACAACTGTTTTCCGATTTCCACGATTTCGATCAATTTAGTAGGATCATTATCAAGGTCAACCATATTTCCAGCCTCTTTTGCTGCCTGTGTACCGCTATTCATTGCCACTCCCACATTGGCTTGTGCCAGAGCAGGAGCATCGTTCGTTCCGTCTCCCATCATTGCAACCAATTTACCAGCCTGCTGTTCCTTCTTGATATATTCCATCTTATCTTCCGGTTTCGCTTCGGCGATAAAATCATCCACACCGGCTTTTTCAGCAATATATTTTGCAGTTAACGGGTTGTCACCTGTCACCATTACCGTCTTCACTCCCATCTTACGCAGACGTTCGAAACGTTCCTGAATACCCGGTTTGATAATATCCTGCAGTTCAATAACACCAGTCACCTTTCTGTTTACACATACTACCAGCGGTGTACCACCATTGCTTGAGATAGAAGAAATAATCTCTTCCACTTCTTTCGGAAATTCATTCCCGTCACCTTCCACCATCTTGCGGATGGCATCAAAAGCACCTTTACGAATCTGCGTTCCATCTGCCAGGTCTACTCCCGAACATTTGGTTTCAGCCGTAAACTTAATCATACGTGCTCCTGTTGTATTCAGATTACGCATACGAATGCCCGACTCACGTCCCAATTCTACGATAGACTTACCTTCCGGCGTTTCATCGGATAAGGAAGACAACAGACAAGTCTCCACAAAATCGTGCAAATTGACACCCGGAGCCGTATGGAAATGAGTTGCTTTACGGTTACCGATTGTGATAGTACCTGTTTTATCCAGCAACAACGTATCAATATCACCGGCAGTCTCTACTGCTTTACCGGATTTAGTAATCACGTTGGCACGAAGCGCGCGGTCCATACCGGCAATACCGATAGCAGAGAGAAGTCCACCGATAGTTGTCGGAATCAGACACACAAACAAAGAAATAAGCGAAGCAATGGTGATGACCGTATTACTATAGTCGGCAAACGGTTTCAAGGTAACACACACTATGACGAAAACAAGCGTAAAACCTGCCAACAGAATAGTCAACGCAATCTCATTCGGGGTTTTCTGGCGGGAAGCACCTTCTACCAGTGCAATCATCTTGTCGAGAAAACTTTCTCCCGGTTGAGTAGTCACCATTACTTTTATATGATCGGACAATACCTTCGTACCACCCGTTACAGAACTCTTGTCGCCACCTGCCTCACGAATAACCGGAGCAGACTCGCCGGTGATAGCACTTTCATCAATAGAAGCCAAGCCTTCAATAATCTCACCATCGGAAGGAATCACGTCTCCGGCCTCACAAACAAATACATCTCCTTTCTTCAACTGTGAAGAACTGACAGTAACGATTTTATTGCCTTCCACTTTCTTAGCCGGTGTCTCTTCACGAGTCTTACGCAAGCTATCGGCCTGTGCTTTACCACGTGCTTCGGCAATAGCTTCAGCAAAATTGGCAAACAACAAGGTTGCAAACAGAATGATAAACACGGCAATATTGTAAGCAAACGAACCTTGTGAAGAGTTTACAATGGAGTAGAGCGTTACGAGCAGCATGACCACTGTAGCCACTTCTACTGTAAACATAATCGGGTTCTTTATCATCATCCGCGGGTTCAGTTTCACGAATGACTGTTTCAAACTTTCTATAACTTGCTCCTTTGGAAACAAAGAAGCTGATTTATTATCTTTCATATCTTCTCTAATTCAGTATTACAAACTTAAATGTTCAGCAATTGTGCTCAATGCATGTACCGGGAAGAATGACAGCGCAGCAATAATGAAGATAACCACAAATGTCATGACTCCGAAAGTCAAAGTATCGGTCTTCAATGTGCCGGCACTTTCCGGAATGAATTTTTTCTGTGCCAGTAACCCGGCAATGGCAACCTGTCCGACGATAGGAATAAAACGGCTCAAAATCAGAACGATACCACACGTGTAATTCCAGAAATAAGTATTATCTCCCAAACCTTCAAAACCGGAACCGTTATTGGCAGCACAAGAAGTGTACTCGTAAAGTTGCTCACTTAAACCGTGGAATCCCAAATTGTTCAACCATCCACCTTCACTTTCCACAAAATCAGGGTGGTGCACATAAATATAACTTGAGAGTGCTGTAAATACCAAAATTACAAACGGATGAAGCAGAGCTACAATCGTAGCGATTTTCATTTCGCGGGCTTCCACTTTCTTGCCGAGAAATTCCGGCGTACGTCCTACCATCAAACCGCTGATAAACACTGTAATGATAATAAATGTATAGTAATTCATCCATCCTACACCTACACCGCCAAACCAGGTGTTAATCTGCATATTCAGCATCTCCATCATTCCGGACAGCGGCATAGTAGAATCATGCATACCATTCACAGAGCCATTAGAGGTTACAGTAGTTACAATACTCCATAATGCCGTTGCTCCGGCCCCCAAACGAACTTCTTTACCTTCCATCGCACCATTATCCTGCGCAATTCCCAATTCATCAATGCGTGGATTACCGCCCATTTCCTGACTGACATTAATACATACACCTACCAGAAAAGCGAAAAGCATTACTCCGAATATACTGTAAGCCAACTTCTTTCTGCGGGTATAGAATCCTAGCGCAAATACCATTGCCATCGGGATAATCAGGATAGACCAACATTCTGCCATATTAGTAAGATAAGTCGGGTTTTCCAACGGATGAGAAGAGTTTACACCAAAGTAACCACCACCATTCGTTCCTAATTGCTTGATAGGAACAATTGCAGCCGTAGGACCTTGAGAAACCATTTGTTCCTGGCCTTCCATCGTAGTCACTTTCATCTTACCATCAAATCCCATCGGGGTTCCCTGAAGAATCAGGATAAAACCTACAATCAGAGAAAGAGGCAATAAAATACGTGTACAGCTTATTACCAGAAATTGCCAGAAGTTACCAATCGTTTTGGTTGTTTTTGCAGCAATACTCTTCATAATACCTGCCATAGCAGCCATACCTGTTGCTGCGGTAATAAACTGGAATAGCATGATGACGAACAGTTGAGTAAAATAAGTAAGTCCGCTTTCACCGCTATAGTGCTGCAAGTTACAGTTCACCATAAAACTGATACAGGTATTGAATGCCTGATCCGGAGTCTGCGGTCCGTTGCCGTCCGGATTTAAGGGCAACCATCCTTGTGAAACCAAGAGTACCATTCCCCAGAAAAACCAGAAAGCATTCAAAATCAACAATGCTTTCAGGAATTGTTTCCAGTTCATTTCTTCATTGGGGTCGATTCCACAAACTTTATAAATGACTCTTTCGATAGGAGCCATAAAATCAGACCAGGTCTTTTCTCCTCTGTAGACCTTAGCAATGTATTTTCCCAGTGGATAAGCCAGAATCACCATCAAGGCTATCTGAACAACCACGCCTAAAATTTCTGTATTCATATACTTTTTACCTTAAACTGTGTGTGTTACTTTAAAACTTTTCGGGTTTGACGAGCACGTACATCAAATAACCGAAGATCGCAATACCTAATACGAATAATGCTGTGTACATAATCAATTCTCCTTTTTCTTTAAATATTTTCAAACCAGTCTACACATTTCCAAAATAGCCAGAAACAAGCGAAACCGCTTAACAGGCAGAAAATAAATGATAGTGTTATTCCCATGTTTTTACCTTTTAAATGATTACTATTATTTTTTTACTCGCCACCCTTCATGCCAAATGCGTGCCACAAAAAACGCACAACAGATAACAGACTAATATTCAACAAAATACACATCACAAGAAACTTTCTATCCATCCAACATACCCTTCCATTTTGAAAAAAGGATTCTATTTTGAAAAGCTTTGTACTTTTCCGGAATTTCAGAAGAGAAAAAATAAGCAAATTATCACTTTGAAAGGGGGATTTTCATTTTGAAAAGGCAAGAGAAGGAAACATAATACTTATAATACACTGATAATAAGAGATTAACAACTAATATAGGTCTATTGGTATATGCTTTGCAAAGAGATAGATATGAAACTTTATATTATTGCAAACAGATTACCTGTCAAAGTAGCCGGCACAAACGGTAAATTCGCATTTTCGCGTAGCGAAGGCGGACTGGCAACAGGTTTGGATTCTCTTCAGACTTCTTATGAGAAGCACTGGATAGGTTGGCCCGGAATATGTGCCAATGAAGAAAAGGACCAACAGGAGATTAACGAGAAACTACAGGAAATGAATTTTCATCCGGTCTTCTTGTCGGAAAAGCAAATTGAAAATTACTACGAAGGATACAGTAACAGTACTATCTGGCCTTTATGCCATTACTTTTATGCTTATACCTTATATAAGAACTGTTTTTGGCAATCCTACCAGCAAGTCAACCGTCTTTTCTGTGAGGAGATTTGCCGACTGGTACGTCCCGGCGACAAAGTATGGATACAGGATTATCAGTTGATGCTACTTCCGGGAATGTTGAGGAAAATATATCCGGAACTCTGTATCGGATATTTCCATCATATCCCGTTCCCTTCCTACGAACTTTTTCGTATTCTGCCGGAGCGCGCCGAGATACTGAAAGGTTTATTAGGAGCCGACTTCATTGCTTTCCACACCCACGACTATATGCGTCATTTCATCAGTGCTGTAGAACGTGTATTACATCTCGATTTTAAATTGGATGAAGTACAGATCAACAACCGGGTGACCAGAGTAGAGGCATTACCAATGGGAATCAACTATGAATCTTATCATAAGGCCTCGGAAAATAAAGAAGTGCACCAAGCTATTGAACGTACCCGGAAACTTTTCGGCGAGCATAAACTGATCCTGTCAGTAGACAGACTGGATTACAGCAAAGGCATATTGCACCGTCTTCGTGGCTTTGCCACCTTCCTCGAACATCATGCTGAATATCACGGTAAAGTTACATTGGCAATGGTCATTGTCCCTTCACGCGACCATGTAGGCAGTTATACGGAACTAAAAACAAAAATTGACGAAGAAATCGGCTCTATCAACGGACGTTACTCCACAATGAACTGGACTCCCGTCTGTTATTTCTATCATGGCTTTTCACTGGAAGAACTGACTGCCATGTACTATGTGGCCGACATAGCCCTCGTCACTCCACTTCGGGACGGAATGAACCTGGTAGCCAAAGAATACGTAGCTACCAAATGCGACAATCCCGGTGTACTTATCCTTAGCGAAATGGCAGGTGCCGCCGTAGAATTGACGGACGCTATCCAAATCAACCCGAACGATACAGAACAAATAGAAAATGCTATTTGCCAGGAGGCACTTGAAATGCCCGAAGAGGAACAAAAACAACGCCTGCAACGTATGCAAAGCATTCTGTCCGTACAGACAGTCAACAAATGGGCAGCCGACTTTGTCAATGAACTGAACGCGACATGTATGAAAAATGATATGTTACGGAAAAAACGCATCGTAGCTGCCACCATCGCACAAATCAAGCTCAAGTATAACCAAGCCAAACAACGCCTGATTCTGCTGGACTATGATGGTACACTGACGGCTCTCAAACCACGTCCCGAGGATGCACAACCTACACTGGAACTCATTTCTATTCTACAACAACTGGCTAGCGATCCCGCCAATCATATTGTTATCAATAGCGGGCGGGATCACTTTACATTAGAAAAATGGCTTGGCTCCCTTCCTGTGTCTATGGCTGCCGAACATGGGGCTTTCTACAAAGAGAACGGGGTTTGGCATAAAAACATAAAGAAGATAGAATGGGGAGCAGGTATTCTCTCTATTCTTCAAATGTTTGTAGACCGTACTCCCCGTTCCCATCTGGAAGTGAAGGAAACTGCCCTGGCATGGCATTATCGTGAAAGTGACGCATGGCTCGGCACATTAAGAGCCCAACAACTCGTCAACACACTGATTTCGCTCTGTACCCGGCAGAAACTACAAATTCTACAAGGAAATAAAGTGATCGAAATCAAATCACCGGATTGCAATAAAGGTTCCGAGGTGGGGCGTCTGCTAGCCAACAGACGTTATGATTTTGTTATAGCGATGGGAGACGACACTACAGATGAAGATATGTTTCAGGCATTGCCGATGAGCGCTATCACCATTAAAATAGGTAGCGTATCCGAAGCCGCCAACTATCACCTGTCTGCCCAATCTGACGTACTTCCTTTCTTACGGTCTTTACTAGGCAAACAAAAAACTGCCACAAAAGAAGGAAGTATTAAGAATCGCCTGACTTTCGCTTTCGACTTTCTCAAAGATCTATTAAAAACTCAATAAAAAGCAATCAATATGAATAATTTAAATTATGGAGTGATAGGTAACTGCCGAACGGCAGCTCTCATTTCGCAGAACGGAAATATCGAATGGCTCTGTTTTCCCGATTTCGATTCTCCTTCTATTTTTGCCAGTATGCTCGACCGGGAGAAAGGAGGAGCTTTCGGATTCGAAGTTTCCGGAGACTATCGCATCACACAAAATTATGTCCCCCACACCAATATTCTTTCTACCCAATTCTCCTCCGATGAAGGAGAATTCGTAGTGCTCGACTATATGCCCTGCTATCGTTCACAAGACGAAACAGGGCATTATTTACCTGCCGAATTATACCGCTACATACATTGGATAAAAGGGAAACCGCGTTTCAAGATCAACTATCATCCGGCCCCGAACTATGCGCAGGGACAAGTGATCCTTAATATCACTCCACAGTATATCGAATCCTACTGCTCCTTTGACAACAAGGACAGACAATATTTATATGCTTCCCTGTCTCTTCAGGACATCAAAGAGAAAAAAGAAATCATTCTTGAGAAAGACGAATTTCTCCTGCTCTCCTATAACGAGAAAGTGATCCCAATCGACATAGAAAGGGAGAAAATAGAATATTGCCGTACGCTGGTATATTGGCTGAACTGGACAGACAGAAGCAAGAAATACACTCTATATAATGACGTAATCGAACGGAGTTTATTGGTTCTGAAACTAATGTCCTACCACAACGGAGCTGTGCTGGCAGCACTAACGACAAGCCTTCCGGAAGCTGTAGGAGAAGTGCGCAACTGGGATTATCGTTTCTGCTGGCTTCGGGATGCTTCCATGTCCATCGAAACCATGTTTCAAATCGGACATACCGGTGCAGCCAAACGCTTTATGAAATTTATCCAATCCACATTCGTTTCCAAACATGATTATCAAATTATGTATGGCATCCGGGGCGAGCACCAACTAACCGAAGTGATACTCGACCATCTATCCGGTTATAAGAACTCCAAACCTGTACGAATAGGAAATGATGCATACCATCAGAAACAAAACGACTCTTTTGGTTACCTGATGGACCTGATTTACCAATATTATCGCCTCATGCCCGGCACACTGGATGAAATTGAAGACATGTGGGAAATGGTAAAGACCATTTTAGCAAAAGTAGTAGAAAACTGGAGAAAGCCCGATAAGGGAATCTGGGAGATCCGGGGAGAAGGACAACACTTTGTTTCTTCCAAAGTGATGTGTTGGGTAGCTTTAGATCGCGGAGCTAAAATCGCCCAAATGCTTAACAAATATAATTATAGCGAACGTTGGCAACTGGAAGCCGAAAAAATAAAGAAAGATGTGATGAAATATGGCTGGAATAAGGAACTTCAAAGCTTCACACAGACATATAATAATCAAGCAATGGATTCCTCATTACTATTGATGGAACCCTATGGATTTATAGAAGCAGATGATATACGCTATCATAAAACAGTGGAAGCAGTCAAGAAAGCCCTTTTCCATAAAGGACTTATGTATCGCTATAACAGCAAAGACGATTTTGGGTTGCCTACTTCTGCTTTTACGATTTGTACATTCTGGCTTATACGGGCATTGTTTGTAACCGACCATAAAGAAGAAGCACGCTGCCTGTTTGACGAAGTTCTGAAATATTCCAATCACCTCGGATTGTTTAGTGAAGATATTGATTTCGAAACCAAAGAACAGTTGGGCAACTTCCCGCAGGCATATTCACATCTGGCATTAGTAAATACAGCTATTTTATTTGCAGAAGAAGAGAAGAGAAGAGGTTATCTTTTATCCGGCCTTAGAGAAGGCCCTAATTCAGAAGTGATAAAAAACAGAAAGCCCCTTGATTCATTTTGAATCAAGGGGCTTCTTAAAAACGGCGGCTACCTACTCTCCCACTGTTACGCAGTACCATCGGCGTG
>OGDO01001039.1_pt1 | contig 9466 bp, 8 predicted proteins | sample 1570431 | NCBI WGS metagenome assembly OGDO01 (sample SAMEA2582183, study PRJEB24529) | metagenome | reverse complement strand
ATTTGATAGGAAGATAGGTACAGATTTAACTACTACGTGATATGTTATAATAAATGAGTTAGAACTATTTAATTAATACAATCATAGTAATACTATATGGTGCAGTATGAATAATACATTAACAAAACTGCTTTCACAGAACCCATCCTTTGTGGATGGGCTAAACGCATTTCAGCGTAAAGGAAAGTCAGTCATATATGGGCTTAGTGGATCTCAAAAGAGTTTCCTTTTAAATCAAGCTTTTTCTGCAGGTCTTAAAAAGCCTGTAGTCATCGTAGTCCATGATAAGGATCATAAGGAGATGTGGGAGCGAGATTTAGCTTTCTTTTGGCCTAATGTGCCAGTCCAATCATTTCCTATAACAGATCATGTAGACTTTACAACTGTAGCACGTAGTCTTGAAAATCAAGGTGCACAAATGCGAGCATTAGCATTATTAGCATGGCAAGAGCCGGCAGTAGTCATTGCCAATGCTGAAGAGGTTACACAATATGTTGTATCCCCTCATTATTTAAAGGGGCAATCGTTGCATTTTGCTTTGAATGATGCAATTGAACGTGATGTAGCTCTTGAACAGCTCGTAACAATTGGATATGAACGCGTAGACCAGGTGGAACAACGTGGTCATTTTGCTGTGCGCGGAGATATTTTGGATATTTATCCTGTAAATAGTGATCATCCGATTCGTATTGAATTCTTTGGAGATGAGATTGATACATTGCGTTTCTTCTCTGTTGAGAATCAACGTTCTATTGAACAAATCGAATCCTATACGGTGACGCCTTTCTTTCTTGGTCAAAGTGATGCGGATAGCACTCTATTATCTTATGTGAAAGATGGCACTTTGATTTATGATGAGCCAGGTCGTATTCAAGAGGCATTAAAGAAATTCTTAAAAGAAGATCCTACACATCGGAAAAATCATTGTGATTGGAATGAACTACAACGCACTGTAGATGCTACGAATCAAGTGGCTTTCACATTTATGCAACAACGTTCTATTGGTCTCACTGGATTTAACCCTATTGGTATTCAAGGGAAGACGATGACGAGCTTTGAGCGTCAAATTCCCCTATTAACAGATGAAATTAAACAATGGCATCGTTTAAATCATCAAGTGGTACTAGTACTAAATAATCAGCAACGACGAGAAGGTATTGAGCGCGCCCTTGAAGGGGAGAATATTGCATTTATTCATAGTGATACATGGATAGCAAAGCCAAACACTGTCGTTATTTTAAAGGGCTTATTAACAGATGGTTTTGAATTGCCCAATAGCCATCTCGTAGTTGTCGTAGAAGGTAATATTTACGGACAGCAAAAGCGCAAGCTTCGTAATAAGCCTAAAAAGGGCCAAGAAATCAATTATTTTACAGATTTAACGCCTGGTGACTATGTAGTACATAATATGCATGGTATCGGCAAGTATATTGGTCTTAAAACAATTGAGACGGAAGGCATTCACCGCGATTATATTGAGATTGCTTATGCTGGAACGGACAAACTGTTCTTACCAGCTAATAATTTAGATCAACTGCAAAAATATATTGGCAACGAAGGTGATGTGCCACGTATTAATAAGATGGGTGGCCGTGACTGGAGCAAGGTTGTTACAAAGGCAAAAAAATCTATTGATGATTTAGCAGATAAACTCGTTGAGATATATGCACAACGAGAAATCACAGAAGGTTTTGCATTTTTGCCAGACCAACCATGGCAGCAAGAGTTTGAAGATGCATTCCCATATGAGGAAACGGAAGACCAATTACAGGCTACCGCAGAGATTAAAGAATCCATGGAAAGACCTGTTCCTATGGATCGCTTGCTCGCTGGTGATGTAGGTTTTGGTAAAACGGAAGTGGCTATGCGCGCCATTTTCAAGGCTGTTATGAGCGGAAAACAAGTAGCAGTACTTGTACCAACTACGGTTTTAGCACAGCAACATTTCCAAACTTTTTTGAATCGCTTTGCTCCATTTGGGGTGAAAGTAGATGTGCTTAATCGATTCCGAACTACATCAGAGAAAAAACAAATTCTTAAAGGCGTAGAGGATGGATCTATTGATGTTCTTATTGGAACGCATTCATTACTTAACAAAAAGGTGGTATTCAAAGACTTAGGAATGCTTGTTGTAGACGAGGAGCAACGTTTTGGGGTAGCACAAAAAGAAAAGTGGAAAGAGTGGGCTAGCAATATCGATGTACTCACTTTGAGTGCTACACCGATTCCGCGGACTTTACATATGTCCCTCGTTGGCGTTCGAGAAATGTCTGTTATCAATACTCCGCCAGAGGAGCGATTGCCTGTTCAAACCTATGTGGTGGAATACGATATGAATCTCATAGCAGATGCTATCAAACGAGAACTTGCAAGAGGTGGACAGGTTTATTTCGTATATAATCGGGTCGCATCCATTAATCACATGGGAGAACTATTAGAATCTGCATTACCTGGCTTGCGTTATGCTATTGCTCATGGACAGATGACAGGCCGTCAAATTGAGGAGATTATGACCGATTTCTATGAAGGCCATTATGATGTACTCTTGTCCACGAGCATTATTGAAACCGGTTTAGATATTCCTAATGCAAATACTATCATCATTTATGATGCGGATCGCTTAGGTTTATCTCAACTATACCAAATGCGAGGTCGGGTAGGACGCTCTCGTAGACGTGCTTATGCATACTTTATGTATCGGCCAGATAAAATACTTTCAGAGGCAGCTGAAAAGCGTTTAAAAGCCATAGAGGAGTTTACCGAGCTCGGCGCAGGATTTAAGTTAGCCATGAGAGATTTAGAGATTCGCGGTGCCGGCAATCTATTAGGTTCACAGCAACATGGTAATATCGCCTCTGTCGGCTTTGGTATGTACGTGAGCATGTTAGAAGAAGCGATTGCAAAGGCTCAAAATAAAGAGGTTGAGCGAGACGTATCTATTGATCCGGCCATCGATTTAGAGGTAGATGCTTTTATTGACGATGCGTATATCAAAGATAGTGCTCGTAAGATTTCTGTATACCAACGATTGTTACATATTAAATCTAAAGAGCAACTCGATGATATGACGGATGAGCTCATTGATCGCTTCGGTACACCAACCGATCCAGTAGATCGTTTGTTGCGCATTGCTCAAATTAAGGAGCAAGCGCGCCTACTGGGCATTAAAAGTATCGTCCGTAGAGATAAGCAGCTCACCATCCATTGGTATGACGATTCTAAAATGGCCGATTGGGACATGGGGGCTGTACGTGAAGATTTATGGAAAAAAATGAAGTTTATGGACACCAAGCCAGCCACATTATATGTGAATCTTAATGGCATGAAAGGTTCTATTTTGACCATTACGGAAGCGGTGATAAAGGCTCTTAGCCACAAGTCACCGACTAAGGAGGGCCTATGAATCGATTTTTAAAAGGAGCCATGATTTTAACCTTAGCCGGTATTATCGTGAAGGTCATCGGTGCGTTTAGTAAGGTTCTTATCGCACGGATTTTAGGTGGTGAAGGAATTGGCCTATATATGATGGCCTATCCAATCTATCAAATTATCGTTAGTATTTCTGCTGCAGGTATTCCTGTAGCCATATCTATTATGATTGCAGAGAAACTTGCTAATGATGATATGCGAGGCGTACAACAAGTATTTTCCGTATCTTTAAGGGTACTCGCTATATTAGGGCTGGTATTTAGTTTGGCCTTATATGGTAGTGCGCAATGGCTCGTAGACAATCAAATCATCACCGATCCACGTGCTTTAATTGCTATTCAGCTATTATCTCCAGCCATTTTTGTAGTGACCATCCTGAGCTGTTTTAGAGGGTATTTCCAAGGTTTCCAGTATATGGTGCCTACTGGTACGAGTCAAGTATTTGAACAAATCTTTCGCGTGTCTTCTATGGTAGGTTTGGCATACTACTTCATTGATCGTGGACTCCATTTGGCGGCAGGTGGTGCGACCTTTGCTACATTCCCAGGCGTATTGGCAGGGTTACTGGTATTAATTTATTTTTACTACCGACAACGCAATGTTCGAGAGAAGATGCTTTCACAACAGAATCCTAATGCTATTTGTGAAAGTAATGGCACCGTAGTTAAACGCTTGTTTAGCCTTGCTATACCTGTTTCTATGGCGAATATTATGCTTCCTATGGTATCACTCATTGATACATTTATCGTCCCAAAACGATTGATGGATATTGGATACTATCTCAATGAAGCAACCACACAATTTGGCTATTTAACGGGGATGGCAACATCTCTGATTGGGTTGCCAATTATTCTAACTACGTCCTTAGCCGCTAGTCTTGTACCAGCCGTATCTGAGGCCCATACTCAAGGTGATGTACATCGCATCGTGAAACGAGCGGAAACGGCGATTAAAATTGCTAATATGTTTACGATTCCAGCCTGTATTGGTCTCTGTGTACTAGCTACGCCAATATCGCAATTAATATATGCAACACCCCACGCAGGGCCTGTTATTGCTGTTATTAGCTTGAGTATTGTGTTCCTCGGATGGCAGCAGGTTACTGCAGGTGTTTTACAAGGGTTAGGAAGGACAGTAATTCCTATGGTGTCGATTTTTATCGGCTTATTAGTGAAGACATTCTTAGATTATGAGTTGACAGGCAGTGTTGAGTTGGGCATTAATGGTGCGGCTTGGGCGACGAATTTAAACTTTGCTATTGCAGCGCTTATTAACTATATTTTTGTAAAAAGATATGTAGGTTCGGTACTCAACACATTAGAGTTATTAAAAATAATAGTATCTGCCATGGCCATGGGCGGTGCTACACAAGTCATCTATGTGAGCACTGTTGATTTATTAGGCAATGGTGGCGCTGTGGCTGCAGCAATTGTAGTGGCTATTTTTGTATATGGTTTATCGTTATGGCTTACTAAAGCTGTCGTAAAAGATGATATATACTATTTCCCAATCATAGGCAAGCGCTTACAAGCTCGACGCAATAGGGAGGAAGCAAAGCTATATGAAGAACAATATTGATATTCAACCTTTAGTCGATGTAGTGAAAACTTTGCGTGCACCAAATGGCTGTCCTTGGGATCAAAAGCAAACGCATGAATCTTTACGTCGCTATTTTATAGAGGAAACCTACGAAGTGGTAGATGCCATTGATAATAAAGATATGCCGAATCTTCGTGAAGAGTTAGGTGATGTATTATTGCAAGTTGTCTTTCACAGTCAATTGGCAGAGGAGGCTGGTCATTTTACACTTCAAGACGTAATTAATGATGTCGCTGAAAAAATGATTCGTCGTCATCCTCGTGTTTTTAGCCCAGAAAATGATGAAAAATCATACACTTGGGATGAATTAAAGGCACAAGAAAAGAAAAATATTCAAAATTCTGTATTGGATGGTGTATCGAAAAGTTTACCTGCTTTAATGGCGGCTTATAAGCTCCAAGAAAAGGCTGCAAAGCTAGGATTTGACTGGGATGAGCTTGATCCTGTTTGGGCTAAAGTTTCCGAAGAAATGGGGGAATTTAAGGAGGCTATTGACCAAAATGATAGAGAAAATATGGAAAAAGAAGCAGGAGATGTGCTTTTTTCCTTGATTAATCTATTCAGATGGTATAAAATAAGCGGTGAAAATGCACTAAATCGCACAAACACAAAGTTCCGACAGCGTTTTTTACATGTAGAAGCTTGTGTTAACCAAAGCGATCGCTCATGGGAAGACTTTTCATTAGCTGAGCTCGATGCTTTTTGGGAGGAGGCTAAAGTGCAGGAAAAGTAACCTAGAGGTTTATACACTTCTAAGGTATTGTAATTTTAAGGAGGTTCTGTCATGAACAAAACAGAATTAATCGCAAGTGTTGCACAAAAAACTGAATTAACTAAAAAAGATGCTGAAAAAGCAGTAAAAGCTGTATTTGACACAGTAGCTCAAGAATTAGCAGCTGGTGGCAAAGTACAAGTTATCGGCTTCGGTACTTTCGAAGTTCGTGAACGCGCAGCTCGTGAAGTCCGTAACCCACAAAACGGTAAAACTATCACAATTGCAGCTTCCAAATCCCCTGCATTCAAAGCTGGTAAAGGTTTGAAAGAACAAGTTAACGCTGCAAAAGCTAAAAAACGCAAAAAATAATCCATATTGGATGTGAAAGAGACCTTTCGAGGTCTCTTTTTTTTATCTATTTATGGTATAATGCACAGAGAAAGGGTGCATTATGAATAACGAAACATCAAGGAAGGTTCTCATCGTGTCTGCCTCAATCGGCACTGGACATATGCAAGCCGCAAGAGCCATAGAAGAATATTGGAAAGAAAAAGAGCCACAAGCATCAATTACCCATGTTGATTTTCTTGATACAGAAACTATGTCTGTAGAGCATTTAATTAAGGGTACCTATATCAAGATGATTGACGTATTCCCCATGCTCTATGATATGATTTATCGCGTATCGAAAGGGGAAAAACGAGGTACCATTATGCAAACCGCATTGTCGTACCTACTTAAAAGCCGCATGCTTAAACTAGTACAACAAGAAGAGCCAGATGTAATGGTCTTTACACACCCATTTCCTTGTGGGGCGGCATCGATTTTAAAACGTCAAGGTCATATAGATGTACCACTAGTGGCTATTATGACAGATTTTAGTAGTCATCAGTTTTGGCTCTATCCACAGATTGATGTTTACTATGTTGCAACAGAATCTATGGTACCTGAAATGGTAGCTTCAGGTATCGATGAATCTCGTATTCATGTATCTGGCATTCCAGTGCGGCGATCTTTTTTCCGTGATGCTATTGAAGAGTATAGCTTAGAGGAACCTGTGAAAGTTCTTGTTATGGGTGGTGGCCTGGGTTTAGGCTCTCTTGAGACGGCTTTAAAACATCTAGATGAAGTAAATGGTATTGGTGAAATTACCGTTGTAGCGGGACAAAATACGTCTCTTTACGAATCGTTAGTTGTCCTTAGTGAATCTATGAAGACGAAGACCACCGTATATGGTTATACTACCAATATTTCTGAGCTCATGAAATCATCGTCTTTGCTCGTTACAAAACCTGGTGCATTGACCTGTATGGAGGCTGTTACAATCGGATTGCCAATGGTATTCTTTAATGCTATCCCAGGGCAGGAAGAGGCAAATGCAGAACTGTTAGAGCAACGGGGATGTGCTCGTTGGGCTCGCGATATTCACAACTTAGAAGATGTGGTAACTGCACTGTTAATTAATTCTCCGCGACTTCAACAAATGTCTGAACGTGCTCGCGAATGGCATGTGGATGGGGCTGCTGATATCGTAAATAGTCTCATTGAAATTTTAGATGCTAGTGCACAAGATGAGCTTGTGAAAGCTCAAGAGGCAATTAGCTAACCAATATAGAAAAAGCGATGACCTAAAGGGCCATCGCTTTTTTCTATTGATACTGTTCAATATGTTCTTTTCGAAGTTTTTGTAATGTGACTAAGAAAGCATCCGTACTTTCTGCACCATCCAATAAATCTTTTAATTGGTAAGAGTCATCAAGGGTAACACTCCATTGGAAGGAGTCGTTATCGTCGTACACATTGAATACGACTGGTGTCTCTAAGTCCTCTGGCATATAGCCGTCATCATCGGACACAGTTGCATACGTGCCATCCTCTAAGAGCTCGGTAAATAATGTGTCATACCCATCAATGTCGATAAGTTCAAAGTTGATACTTTCATAAAAGTCTAAAACCATATCCGTCGCCATGTGGACCTCCTCATGAATATATATGTTACGTTTATTCTACTGAGGGCGCCTGTTACTGTCAATGGTAATGTGTAGTATAATAAATAACAGAATTACAAAATAGGAGCGGAATATGAACGTTATTAGTTTACAGAACATAGAGAAATCATATGGCACAAGGCTACTGTTTAAAGAGGTGAGTATGACGAAATCGCCGCCTTCGTCCACCTGCGTCAAACGCGTCTGGCGCGTAAACTTGTCCCGCAAGGCATCCGTCAGCGTCGAGCTCAGGATCGGAGCCACCATCGGGGCGTTGTTCGGGAAGTAGGCCACACTGAAGGTCTTGGCATCGGGCGGAATCGAAGCGCCCGACAACGAATAGTTCACCTTGTACCCGCAACCGGCCAGCAAGAGGCCCGCTGCGACGACGATCGCATATTTGAGTACAGCTTTCATTCGATTATAAACGATATTTTTCAGGAGTTCTCGTCGATGCCGAGCTCCTTGATTTTACGGTAAAGAGTTCTCTCCGACATAAACAGCTCGGCAGCGGCTTCCCGGCGGCGGCCGTTGTTGCGCCGCAGGGCCCGAAGGATCTGCTCCCGCAGCACATCGGCTTTGGTCAGTTCCCGCGAAGGCTGTTCATCGACCACCTCCTCGCTCTCCGTATAGTCCGGAGAAGCGATACTGTGGGCGGAAGCCGGCAACAACCCCGCCAGGTCTTTGGTCGGCTCGGCAGGACGCTCGGCACGCTGCATCAGCTCGGTAAGCATCCGCTTCAGGTCATTGACGTCGGCCCGCAGGTCGAAAAGCACTTTGTAAAGCAACTCCCGTTCGAAAGACACGCCGTCGCCCGGACCGCTATGCAAGGCCGTACTCATCGACGTAGATGCTCCGCTTTGAGATTGTGCGGGCAGGTACTTCGTCAGGATGGCAGGCGTAATGAGCCGCGCCTCCTCGATGGCCGAAATCTGTTCGGCGACATTTTTCAACTGACGGATATTGCCCCGCCAATAGTAATTCTCCAGCATCTGCCGGGCCTCGGGGTCCAGAGAAATAGCCGGCATACGGTACTGGGCCGCTACATCGGCCGCGAACTTGCGGAAAAGCAAGAAAATATCCTCCTTCCGTTCCCGCAGAGGAGGCACCTGGATCGGCACCGTATTGAGCCGGTAATAGAGATCCTCGCGGAAACGCCCCGCCTGGATCGCATCCTGCAAATTCGTATTCGTCGCCGCCACCACGCGCACGTTGGTCTTCTGCACCTTGGCCGAACCGACGCGGATGAACTCGCCGGTCTGCAACACACGCAACAACCGCACCTGGGTCGAATGAGGCAGCTCGGCCACCTCGTCCAGAAAGATCGTCCCGCCGTCCGCCTCCTCGAAATAACCCTTGCGGGCTTCGACTGCTCCGGTGAAGGCCCCCTTCTCGTGTCCGAACAATTCGGAATCGATCGTTCCTTCGGGAATGGCGCCGCAGTTCACGGCGATATATTTATTGTGTTTACGTGCCGAATAGGCATGGATCACCTGCGGGAAAAACTCCTTGCCGACGCCGCTTTCACCCGTAACGAGTACCGAAAGATCGGTCGGCGCCACACGCAGGGCAACCTCCAGCGCACGGTTGAGCGCCTCGGAGTTACCGATGATCCCGAAACGGTTTTTTATGGATGTCAGATCTGTCATTCCTACTCTATCAATCCTGTTTTACAGCCAATACAGGCAAACTATTCCTGAGTCGTATCCGGAACGGACTCCACACCCCCGTCCGT
>OGDO01001024.1_pt1 | contig 9651 bp, 9 predicted proteins | sample 1570431 | NCBI WGS metagenome assembly OGDO01 (sample SAMEA2582183, study PRJEB24529) | metagenome | reverse complement strand
AGGTATCCTTGATGATGCCCTTTTTGATCTCACCGCCGGTGGCGACGATGCAGGCGGTCTTGCGCACATAGGGCTTGAGAGACAGCAGCGGCTTATCGCCCGCGGCCTGCTCGGCCTTTCGGAGCTTTTCTTCCTCGATGATGAGTGGGATGACGCGCATGCCCGCGAGCTTGTCGCCCTCGCGTACAGCCATGCCGCCCTTGCGCGTGGCGATCATCACCTCGTCCTGGCTATTCACGGTGACAAGGCGCGCGGAATCGACCAGAAACACGCCGTCACAGGCGGCCTTGAGCTCGATCTTGCCCTCTTTCACGCCGCTGCGGATCATATTCGCCTGCCCGCAGAGGGCCAGAAGCCGCTCCGCCGCGTCGTTTTCGTGCACCATGCCGGACGTCATTTCCCAGACATAGAGGTGCTCCTTACCCATGCTGAGCAGCACGGGGATGTCCTCTTCCGTCACGACGTGGCCCTTGCGGAAGCGCGCGTCCTTATACTGGTCCTTGATGATCTGCGTCATGTCGTGGCAGAGCACATGGCCCACCGCGTCCTCGGTTTTGATAAGTCTCATTTCTTCAGCACCTCGATCTCGTCTCCGGCCTGAATGCGGCCCTCTTTGATCACAATGGCAAAGATGCCTTCGGTCGGCATCACGCATTTGCCCGTCGTGCGCTTGATCTCGCAGTCGTTGTGGCACTGCTTGCCGATCTGCGTGACCTCAAGCTCCGTCTCGCCCACGCGCAGGCGCGTGCCGACGGGGAGCGTCTTGAGCTCGATGCCTCGGGTGTTGATGTTTTCGGCAAAGATACCCGCATCCAGCTCAAGCTGGCAGATAGCGCGCATCGTGTCCACGCTCTCGTCGGCCAGCAGGCTGATCTGGCGGTGCCAGTCACCCGCGTGGGCGTCGCCCACAATGCCGTGGCGGTATTTTACGTCGATATAGGGCACCTCGTGCTTGCGCACGCCCTTTTTTTCGCTGATGTTCACAGCGGTCACCTGTGCCATTTCTTCATTCCTCCGCTTCATAAACGCCGCTCTTGCCGCCCTCTTTATAGAGAAGGTGGATACCGTCGATGCGCATATCGCGCTGCACGGCCTTGCACATGTCGTACACCGTGAGCGCGGCGACGCTGTCAGCGCTTCCATTTCAACGCCCGTTTCGCCGTGGCAGCGGACCTCGCTGCGGATGTGCAGGGCGGTTTCTTCGATTTCAAATGAGATGTCCACCTTCGTGAGCAGCAGCGGGTGGCACATCGGGATCAGTTCACTGTTTTTCTTCGCGGCCATGATGCCCGCGACCTGCGCGACCGCCAACACATCGCCCTTGCCGATGGAGCCCTCTTTGATCTTGTCCATCGTCGCTTTTGCCATGCGGACCGTCGCGGCGGCGCGCGCCACGCGATAGGTCTGCACCTTTTCGCTCACGTCCACCATGCGGGCGCGGCCCTGTTCGTTAAAATGCGTCAGTTCCATCCTCAGCCTCCGATCGCAAACATGCCGCGGTGCGTCTCCGTAACGCCAGTCTCGTCCATGTGGTGGCGCTCCGGCTTCATCAGAATGCCGCGGCGGATGGCCTGCTCCAATTCCTCACCGGACAAGCCCCGCAGCGTGATCTCTGCGTCCGAATGCAGGCACGGCTTTAATTTCCCGTCCGCCGTGATGCGGATGCGGCTGCACTCTGCGCAGAACGCATGACTCATCGGCGCGATGAGGCCGACGGTCCCCTTTGCATCCGGCAGACGGTAGCACGCGGCCACGCCGTCGTGCGGAACGGCCTCCAACTCCGGACAGCGGTTCAGAACTGCCTGCGAGGGAAGATACGTGCCAAAATCCTTTCCGCAGCCCATCGGCATGCGCTCAATGAAGCGCACCTGCCACGGATGCTCGCGCGTCAAAGCGACAAAATCGGTAATCTCGTCGTCGTTGACGCCGCCGAGCAGCACACAGTTGAGCTTGATCTTCGCAAAGCCCGCGCGCTCCGCCGCCTCGATACCGTCCAAGGTATCCTGCAGCGTGCCAAGGCGCGTGATGGCGCGAAAGCGCTCCTCGTTCAGCGTGTCGAGGCTGATGTTGAGGTGCGTGACGCCCGCGTCGCGCAGCGGCCGGGCAACCTCCTTGAGCAGGCTGCCGTTTGTCGTGACGCAGAGCTCTTCAACGCCGGGAATTTCTGATAACATGCGGCAGAAGTCCACCGCACCGCGGCGCACGAGCGGCTCGCCACCGGTGACGCGGATCTTTTTGACGCCGCACCTGACCGCCGCGGCGGCCATGTCGCGCAGCCCTTCCAAAGAACAGATGTCCTCGTGCGCGCACTTTTCAATGCCGCCGTCCGGCATGCAGTAGCGGCAGCGGTAATTGCAGCGGTCCGTGATGCTGATGCGCAGGTATGTAATTGATCTTGCAAAGCCGTCCAGCATCTGAAACGCCTCTTTCTTCCATGGTACAGCATGATATTTTAGCAAATATCACGCTCTTACGCAACACAGTCGTCCGATAATGTCGAACTCTATTTTTATATTATCGTAATCTTGACTTTTTCCGCAGTATTTTTTAGAATACAAGCAACGATTTTTGACCGGGAGGGCCGATTTATGACTGACGGCAACACCATCCGCTCCGTGGCGAAGGCGATGGAGCTTTTGCAGCTCCTCAGCGACGCGGGCGAGGCGATGACGCTCAGCGCCATCAGCGAGCGCGCAGGGCTGCCCAAGAGCACGGTCTTCGGCCTTTTGACCACCATGCGCGACTATGACGTTATCACACAGCACGCAGACGGCAAATACGCCCTCGGCCTGCGCCTTTTTGAATACGGCTGCCGCGCCAGCGCGTTCTGGAACATCTCGTCCCTCGCGCGGCCTTACCTTGAGCATCTGGCAGAAGCGACCGGCGCCTCCGCCATGCTCTCCACCTATGAAAACGGGCACATCGTCGCCCTCGACCAGGCCGAGGGGCGCGACAGCCTTCGCATCGTCACCGCGCCGGGGGCGCGGCTGCCGCTGCACTGCACCTCGCAGGGCAAGATCGTCCTTGCCTGCATGAGTGAGAGCGAGGCGGCGACTCTCCTTGCCCGCGCGCCGCTCACGCCCTACACCCCGCACACAGAAACGGACGCGGGTGCTTTGCTCGCATCGCTCCCCGCCTGCCGCGAGGCGGGCTTCGCCGTGGAAAACGGTGAGTATAAGATCGGTCTTCGCTCCATCTCCGCGCCGGTGTTCACCGGCGGCGGCGCGCTCAAGTACGTCGTCAGCGTACTGGGGATGTTCCGCTCCGTGCACTCGGACGAGTTCGCGCACGCCGAGCGCGCGGTCGTCGCCGCAGGGCAGATGCTTTCCGCCGCACTGGGCTATCCGGGAAAGTGAGACTTTTTTCCGCGCGGAAAAATCTACGCTTGACTCTACCATTGTTATAGAGTTTATGATGACTCCATGCTATACTGATAAGGAGTCCTTTCCGATGCAAAACGATCTCACCACCGGCAGCGTCTTTCGCAACGTTTTGTCCTTTTCGCTGCCGTATCTGCTCTCTTACTTTTTGCAGACGCTCTACGGCATGGCCGACCTCTTCATCATCGGCCAGTTTGAGGGCGTCGCCAGCACGACCGCCGTCTCCATCGGCTCGCAGGTGATGCCCATGCTCACAGTCATGCTCGTCGGCCTTGCGATGGGCGCGACGGTCAGCATCGCGCAGGCCGCCGGCGGCGGCGACAAAAAGCGCACCGCCTCTGCCATCGGCAACACGGTCACGCTCTTCATGCTGCTGGCTCTTGCGCTGACGGCACTGCTGCTCGCGCTGCGCGGGGGTACCGTCTCCATCATGTCCACACCGGAGGAGGCCGTGCAGGGCACGCTCGCCTATCTCACGGTCTGCTTTATCGGTATTCCGTTCATCACGGCGTACAACATCATCGCCTCGATCTTCCGCGGCCTTGGCGACAGCAAAAGTCCCATGTACTTCATCGCCGTGGCCTGCGTCGTCAACATCGCGCTCGACTACTACTTCATGGGCACGCTGCACCTCGGCCCCGCAGGCGCGGCGCTCGGCACCACGCTCTCGCAGGCGGTAAGCGTCCTCGTCTCGCTCGCGGTCATCTTGAAGCGCAGGCTCATCTCCGTCCGCCGCGCGGACTTTCGCCCGCAGCGCGCCGTCATGGGTAAGCTCCTTCAGATCGGCGTGCCCGTCGCTTTGCAGGACGGCTTTATTCAGGTCTCGTTCGTCATCATCACGATCATCGCCAACCGCCGCGGTCTGACGGACGCGGCCGCCGGCGGCATCGTCGAAAAGATCATCGGCTTCCTCTTCCTCATCCCGTCGTCGATGCTCTCGACCGTCTCGGCGCTCGGCGCGCAGAATATCGGCGCGGGCAAGCCCGAGCGCGCGCGTCTCACGCTGCGCTACGCCGCGATGATCGCCTGCTCGTTCGGCATCGCGGTCGTCATCCTCACCCTGTTTATCGCCGAGCCGCTCGTCGGCCTCTTCACGCTTGATGCCGCCGTCGCTGCCGCGGGCGGGCAATATCTGCGCGGCTACATCTGGGACAGCTTCTTTGCCGGCGTGCAGTTCAGCTTCAGCGGCTATTTCTGCGCCTGCGGCAAGTCGGGCATCTCGTTTCTGCACAATTCGCTCTCGATCCTGCTCGTGCGCGTGCCGGGGGCGTACCTTGCGTCCAAATACTTCCCGCAGACGTTGCTGCCCATGGGCCTTGCCAACGCCGCGGGGTCGCTTTTCTCCATCCTCGTCTGCGTGATCGCCTACGCCATCCTCACGCGGCGGGAAAAACGTGCGCAGGAGGCATCATAAATGGCTCTTCCCCAGCTTTTCTCCATCGGCGAAATGGCAAAAATTTTCCATCTCAGCGTGAGCAGCCTGCGCCACTACGAGGCGCTCGGCCTTGTCTCGCCGGAATATGTCGATCCGTCGACGAATTACCGCTACTACAGCGTCCGCCAGTTTGAGCCGCTCAACACCATCCGGTATCTGCGCGCGATGGACATGCCACTCACCGAGATCGCTGATTTTCTGCAAAACCGCGACGTGGAGACGATCGAAGAAAAGCTGCGCACGCAGAAGGCCGCCGTCGTACAGAAGCAAAAGGAGCTCAAGCGCATCGAGCGCAAGCTCGACGCGCGCCTTAGCCAGCTCCAAGATGTGCGGCATGCGCCGCTCGGCGAGATCACGCTCATCCATTCGCCCGCGCTTCGCCTTTTCTGGATCGACACGGCGCTGACCGCGCCGGACTACTCCGCGCTCGAGCTCTCCACGAGCCGTCTTGCCGCCGCGCAGGCCGAAGCGCTGATCTTCCTCGGCAAGGTCGGCTTCAGCGTATCGCAGGAGCACTTGAACGAGGGCAGCTTCGGGCAGTACGACGGCGAATTCCTCGTGCTTGACGAGGCCGACCGCTTTGCGGGCGACGTCATTGATCTGCCCGCTTCGCTCTGCGCATGCGTGCGCTTCCGCGGACACCACGCCGAGTCGCCCGCGCAGTACCGTCGCTTGATGCAGTTCATCCGCGAGGAAGGCTACACCGCCGCCGGATTTTCGCGCGAGATTACAGTCATCGACTACGGCTTCACGACCGACACGGAAAAGTTCGTCACTGAAATCATGATCCCCCTGCAAAAGGTATAAAAAAAGTTCCCGCGTTCATACGTGGGAACTTTTTTTATACTTTTTACTCAATGCCCGCCGCCGGCAATCATCTTGAGGGCGTGGTCAAGCGCGCCGAGCACGGCGCTCAGGTTTTCGCGCGCAGCCTTTTCCGAGCCGGGGAGGTTCAGGATGAGGCTGTTTCTTCTCGTGCCGGCCATGGCGCGGGAAAGCATCGCGCGCGGCGTGATCTGCAAGCTGTAATAGATCATCGCCTGCGGGATCGCGGGAATTTCGCGCTCGAGCACGGCGCACGTCGCCTCGGGCGTCACGTCACGGGGAGATAAGCCCGTGCCGCCGCTCGTGATGACAAGGTCGCAGTGCTTTTCATCCACGCAGGAGATGAGCTCTTCGCTGATCTTCTCCTGTTCGTCCGGCACGATGGACGTGTACACGACCTCGTAGCCAGCCTCCTTCAGCATCGCGGCCACAGCGGGGCCGCTCTTGTCCTCGTACACGCCCGCGGACGCGCGGTCGCTCACGGTGATGACTGCCGCCTGATAGCTCATAGCATTGCCGCCTTTCTCAAAAGTCGATCGTGCCCTCGCGCACGCGCAGATCATAGGGCTCGTAGACCACCTTGCGGTACGCGTCCACGTCGAGCTTCACACCCGTCCAGTCGGAATGGATCTCGCCGGTCTGCTTGATGAGGATATCATAGAGGATATCGTAGGTCACGCCGTCGTCACCCGTCTCCACGATGGTGGAATAGGGCAGCGTCTTATGGTAGGTCATGTGCAGGCCCTTGTAGTCGAAGTGGTAGCCGTTGCGCATGCGGCAGCCGTCGAGGCCCTTGTAGGTGAAGCGCTTTTTAAGGTCTGCCAAAATCTTGTCGCCCTCCTCCTGATAGAGGTTCTCGGGCGTCGTCTCGGTGTAGTCGTAGCGGAACTGCACGGGGATGTTGTACTTGCGCCAGCGCTCTGCGTAGTCCACAAGCTCGTCGGCGGGATAGTCCATGTACAGCACGCAGTTCACACGCTTGGGCGTTGCGATACGGGCGACGACCTCGTCGGGCGACTCCTCGACATACTTCGTCAGGTGGCGCGAGATGTTGATGAAGGTGATCTTGTCGCCATTGCGATCGGTGAAGGCAATCATTTCCTCCGCGCTGCACCCGGGCTGCACGGGGAAGGTCGTGTTGATATAGACCTTGTGGGTCGTGGGGATGGCGTCGAGCATGCGCTGGAGCGCTTTTAAGTTGGCAAACGGCTCGCCGCCGGTGAAAACAAAGTCGCAGCGCGGCGTGATCTCGTCCATCACGGCGATGCTCTTGAGGATCGCCTCCACGCTGAAGCCCTCAGCATGGGCGTATTCCTGCTTGTTCACGCAAAACGGGCAGTGGTTCCGGCAATCGTAGGGTACAAAGATCGTTACCGTCGCGCCGCCCTCGCGCGTCTTGTAGGGATGAGTCATTGGTTCTTGTCCGTCCTCTGTTAAAATTCTATAATGAAAATAGTTTACTCTGAAATATGCAGGATTGCAAGCGATCTTCTGACAGTTTTCTCATTTTGTCGGACATTGCTTTTCCTCGCGCAGAAGAGCGCGCACATAGTCGAACGCCGCGTCCTCGCCCTGCTCCTTGAGTACGAGCAGCATCTTGCCGATGAGCTCGCCGGGCTCGGGATGGATGAGGATATGGCCGCGCGACTTTTCGTAGTAGTCGTAGGCCGAGGCGTCGGTATATTTGTCGCCCTGATAGACCTTGCAGGCGGCAATGCGGTCGCAGAACATTTCGGCTACATATTTGAGCGGCATTTTGCACCCGCCCATGTAGACCTTACCGTCGTCGGCAATACAGTAGTCGATCCAGTATTCAAAGTGGTGGCGATTGCGCCCCTTGTGGTGGAGCCAGGCAAGGCTCACGCCGTTTTCGCGCCGCTCAGCGTCGTTCGGGCTGCGGTAGCCCTGATAATACTTGACGCCGCGCCAGAATTCCGAGGGGCTGTATTTGCTCAGGTCATGCGTTAACCCCTGATAGTACAGGCCGAGGCGAAAACAGTATTGCCGCACCAGATGGCGATGATGCGTGATGGTTTTAAAGTGCTCGATGGCGCGCATCCGGACACCTCCCTGCGTATTCCGGCAGGCCGCCCGCCGCGGTTCGCCGCTTTCCCGCGCGCGTATGTTTCCGTTTGAAGTAATACATGCACAGTTATTGAAATTTTATATCAAATCAACAGAAAATGCAATAAGGTATTTTTGCAAATAAATTGCGCAAAATGAGCACCAAGGGCGGCAAGTCCCCTGCCCTTTTGTCTCCTCCGCGCGGGAATGGAAAATATTCCCGCGCGGAGCGAGCGTGCCGGAAGGCTTTGCAGAATATCTTCTGTCATTTCGTCCATCACAGCAAAAAGGGCACGGCCTGTTGGCCGCGCCCTTTGTCTGCGCTTTGCGAAAGAGCCTTTTTTACAGGTTCTTCTCGTAGCTCTCGATCATCTTCTTAACCATCTGGCCGCCGACAGAGCCGGCCTCGCGGGAGGTCAGATCGCCGTTGTAGCCCTGCTTGAGGTTGACGCCGACCTCGCTGGCGGCTTCCATCTTGAACTTGTTCATAGCGGCCTTGGCCTCGGGGATGTTGAGCTTGTTGCTGTTCTTGCTGGACATAATGATTTTCTCCTTTTCCTACAATTGTTTTTGGTTTCACCTGTTTGAAAGAGTTTTGCTGTTTGGGTATCGCAAGGGTAGTTTGACTCATAAAAAATCGGATATGCAGTTTTTCTGCTGGTAAGTTTTATCAGCGCCTCTTCGCGCACGAACGCTGATTTGACAATCGTTTTTCTTTCCTCTATAATCTATAATCAAATGCAACATGACGGAGGTATTTACGTTATGATCTCTTCCGATAACCGCCGCTACGCCTACGGCAAATCTCAGCTCATCGAAGTCATCTGCCAGCTGCGCTTCCCCACGATCCTCTCGATCGACACGCGCGAGCCCGCCGACTTTCAGGAGACCGTGCGCGCGGCGTTCCCGCGCTACCAGTGCCAGGTGGAAAAGCTGCCCGGCGTGAACGGCGCGCCCGCGCGGACGGTCAACAACCACACGTTCATTTCCGAAGACGGCGGCTACAAGCTGAGCCTCACGAAGGACTTTATCGCCCTTTCCACCATGCGCTACACGCACTGGGAGGACTTTGCCGCCCGTCTCGACGAGCCGCTCGGCCAGTTTATCAAGATTTACCGTCCCAACTGCTTTGACCGCGTGGGCCTTCGCTTTGTCAACGCCATTTCGCGCGAGCAGCTCGGCCTCACGGGCCGCCGCTGGAACGATCTGCTCCAGCCGCCGTATCTCGGCATTCTTGACGAGGACGGCGTGGACGAAGCGAGCGTCGCCAAGTGCTCGGTCGACGTCGAGCGCAAGCTCGACACGCTCGCGGCGCTCAAGCTGCACGCAGGCCCCGGCTTTGTCCAGCGCAACATCCGCAGCGGCAACCAGGTCCAGCAGGTGCAGGAAAAGGAAGTGCGCTTCATCTTCGATCAGGATGTGTACTCCACCGGCAAAGTGAAGGTCGCCGCCGTGGCGGAGACGCTCAACGCCCTGCACGCGCACTCCGACAGCGTCTTTTCCGACGCGATCACCACCGTGCTCCACGACGCGATGGAGCCGGAATATCTGTAAAAGCGATGTGAAGTAAATTTTGGCAAAGAAAACACATGAACTGGCGCTGTGCGGCGTACTGTGCGCGCTCGCGGTCGCCTTCCTCTGGCTCAGCGGCGTCATTCCGCTCTCGACCTACGCCTGGCCGATCCTCGCATCGGCTGCGCTTTTGCCCGCGCGCGAGGAATGCCGCAAAAGCTACGCATGGAGCTGCTTTGCCGCGGCGGCAGTCTTAGGACTTCTTCTCTGCGCGGACAAGGAAGCGGCGCTTGTGTTCTGCTTTCTCGGCTATTATCCCCTCGTGAAGCCGAATCTTGACGCGATCTCGTCCAAAGCGCTGCGGCTCTTTGCGAAGCTCGGCCTCTGCACCGTGAGCATGGGCGTCATGTACGCGCTCATCATTTTTGTCTTCAA
>OGDO01001018.1_pt1 | contig 9706 bp, 6 predicted proteins | sample 1570431 | NCBI WGS metagenome assembly OGDO01 (sample SAMEA2582183, study PRJEB24529) | metagenome | reverse complement strand
CTCCATACTCAGCAACAAGGCTTCCCATGGTGGCAAAGGCAGTATTGTCGCCATAATAAGAGGTATGGATATCTATATGGTAAGCTCTGTGTTATTCAGACTGTCCCGTCGTCGTTATCAAGTGCGTGACATCAAATTGGATATGACTCCCAATATGGAGCAGATTGTTCGTAGTTGCTTTCCTACCGCCAAACGAGTTATTGACCGTTTCCACAAGAAACTGGCTTATGAAGCTGTTCTGGAGACTTTAATAGCACAAAAAAGTACGAGGCAAATGCCCCATCCTAAATGTTTTCACAACGGAATAATCCTTATTGTGATTTGCTTCAAATTAGTGACCCAAAGATAATGAATAATTTTTATTATCATGTTTATTTATGGAAAAATATTAATATATTTGGGGTGTTGTGATAAAATGAGTTAAGTATGAAAAGGATATTGGGATTGGATTTGGGTACTAATAGTATCGGTTGGGCATTGGTGAACGAGGCGGAAAATAAAGACGAGAGATCGTCAATTGTTAAGCTTGGTGTGAGAGTAAATCCTCTGACAGTAGATGAATTGACCAACTTCGAGAAAGGAAAGAGTATTACGACTAACGCAGATAGAACACTTAAGAGAGGAATGAGGCGTAATCTACAACGTTACAAACTTCGTCGTGAAACTTTGACGGAAGTGTTGAAAGAACACAAATTGATAACAGAAGATACAATACTTTCGGAAAATGGTAACCGAACAACTTTTGAGACATACCGATTAAGGGCGAAGGCGGTAACAGAGGAAATCTCGTTGGAAGAGTTTGCGCGTGTATTGCTCATGATTAACAAGAAACGGGGTTATAAAAGTAGCAGGAAAGCAAAGGGAGTGGAAGAAGGTACGTTGATTGACGGTATGGATATAGCTCGTGAACTTTATAACAATAACCTTACACCTGGTGAATTATGCCTGCAACTTCTTGATGCTGGTAAGAAATTTTTGCCCGATTTTTATCGTTCTGATTTGCAGAATGAACTTGACAGAATTTGGGAAAAACAAAAAGAATATTATCCGGAGATTCTTACTGATGTATTAAAAGAAGAGTTGAGAGGGAAAAAACGTGATGCTGTTTGGGCTATTTGTGCCAAATATTTCGTTTGGAAAGAAAACTATACGGAATGGAACAAAGAGAAAGGCAAAACAGAACAACAAGAAAGAGAACATAAGTTGGAAGGTATTTATAGTAAACGGAAAAGGGATGAAGCGAAAAGAGAGAATCTGCAATGGCGGGTAAATGGTTTGAAGGAAAAGTTGTCGTTGGAACAATTGGTTATTGTTTTCCAAGAAATGAATACCCAAATCAATAACTCAAGCGGTTATCTCGGCGCAATCAGTGATAGGAGTAAGGAGTTGTACTTCAATAAACAGACTGTCGGGCAGTGTCAAATGGAAATGCTGGATAAGAATCCCAATGCGAGCTTGCGAAATATGGTATTCTATCGCCAAGATTATTTGGATGAGTTTAATATGCTTTGGGAAAAGCAAGCTGTATATCATAAAGAACTGACAGAGGAACTGAAAAAAGAAATCCGTGATATTATCATTTTCTATCAACGCAGACTGAAGAGTCAGAAAGGATTAATCGGTTTTTGCGAGTTTGAAAGTCGGCAGATAGAGGTAGATATAGATGGTAAGAAAAAGATTAAAACTGTAGGTAATAGGGTGATATCCCGTTCTTCTCCCTTGTTTCAAGAATTTAAAATATGGCAGATATTAAACAATATAGAAGTAACTGTTGTCGGAAAGAAAAGGAAACGAAGAAAACTGAAGGAGAATTATTCTGCTCTTTTTGAGGAACTTAACGATGCGGAACAATTAGAACTGAATGGTAGCCGTCGTTTATGTCAAGAAGAAAAAGAATTGCTTGCCCAAGAACTTTTTATTCGTGATAAGATGACGAAGTCTGAAGTTTTAAAATTGTTGTTTGATAATCCACAAGAATTGGATTTAAATTTTAAAACGATTGATGGTAATAAAACGGGATATGCGTTGTTTCAGGCCTACAGTAAAATGATTGAGATGTCTGGGCATGAACCAGTTGACTTCAAGAAACCGGTTGAGAAGGTTGTTGAGTATATAAAAGCAGTCTTTGATCTTCTTAATTGGAATACGGACATTCTAGGTTTCAACTCGAATGAAGAGTTAGACAATCAGCCTTATTACAAACTCTGGCATTTATTGTATTCTTTTGAGGGGGACAATACACCAACAGGAAACGGTCGTTTGATTCAAAAGATGACAGAACTATATGGCTTTGAAAAAGAATATGCTACTATACTAGCAAATGTTTCTTTTCAAGATGATTATGGCAGTCTGAGCGCGAAGGCTATTCATAAGATTCTACCTCATTTGAAAGAAGGTAATCGGTATGATGTGGCTTGTGTATATGCCGGATACAGGCATTCAGAATCGTCATTAACCAGGGAAGAGATAGCAAATAAGGTGTTGAAAGACAGACTTATGCTTCTTCCCAAGAATAGTTTGCACAATCCTGTGGTGGAAAAGATTCTGAATCAGATGGTAAACGTTATTAATGTCATTATAGACATTTACGGTAAACCGGATGAAATACGTGTAGAACTTGCTCGTGAGTTGAAGAAGAATGCCAAAGAGCGTGAAGAACTGACTAAATCTATTGCACAAACTACCAAAGCGCATGAGGAATATAAGACACTTTTACAGACTGAGTTTGGTTTAACCAATGTAAGCCGTACTGATATTTTGCGTTACAAACTTTACAAAGAGTTAGAGTCGTGTGGGTATAAAACACTTTATTCTAATACGTATATTTCACGAGAAAAACTGTTTAGTAAAGAATTTGATATTGAACATATCATTCCGCAAGCACGGCTTTTCGATGATAGTTTTTCTAATAAAACACTTGAAGCTCGTAGTGTAAATATTGAAAAAGGGAATAAAACAGCGTATGATTTTGTGAAAGAAAAATTTGGTGAAAGCGGAGCTGACAATAGTTTAGAACACTATTTAAATAATATCGAAGACTTGTTTAAGTCGGGGAAAATATCGAAAACAAAATACAATAAACTGAAAATGGCTGAGCAGGATATTCCTGACGGCTTTATTGAACGTGACCTACGTAATACGCAGTATATTGCCAAAAAGGCTTTGTCCATGTTGAATGAAATTTCGCATCGTGTGGTTGCTACAAGTGGATCAGTAACTGACAAGTTGCGTGAAGATTGGCAATTGATTGATGTGATGAAAGAATTGAACTGGGAAAAGTATAAGGCATTAGGTCTGGTTGAATATTTTGAAGATAGAGATGGAAGGCAAATAGGTAGAATCAAGGATTGGACGAAACGGAATGATCATCGTCATCATGCGATGGATGCGTTGACGGTAGCATTTACAAAGGATGTATTCATTCAGTATTTTAATAACAAAAATGCCAGTCTGGATCCTAATGCAAATGAGCATGCAATAAAGAACAAATATTTTCAAAATGGCAGAGCGATTGCGCCCATGCCATTGAGAGAGTTTCGCGCAGAAGCTAAAAAGCATCTGGAAAATACTTTGATTTCGATTAAAGCGAAGAACAAGGTCATTACGGGTAATATTAACAAGACAAGGAAAAAGGGTGGCGTGAACAAGAATATGCAACAGACACCACGTGGGCAGTTGCATTTAGAAACAATCTATGGTAGTGGCAAGCAATATCTGACAAAAGAAGAAAAGGTTAATGCTTCGTTTGATATGAGAAAAATTGGAACTGTAAGCAAGTCAGCTTATAGGGATGCATTGTTGAAACGTTTGTATGAAAATGATAATGATCCGAAGAAAGCGTTTGCCGGTAAGAATTCGCTGGATAAACAGCCCATATGGTTAGATAAGGAACAAATGAGGAAAGTGCCTGAAAAAGTGAAAATTGTAACACTTGAAGCGATTTATACTATACGTAAGGAAATCTCTCCTGATTTAAAAGTTGATAAGGTAATAGATGTAGGTGTCCGTAAAATACTAATTGACAGATTAAACGAGTATGGCAATGATGCAAAAAAAGCATTCTCCAATCTTGATAAAAATCCTATTTGGCTGAATAAAGAGAAAGGTATATCTATTAAGCGAGTTACAATTTCAGGAATCAGTAATGCGCAGTCATTACATGTGAAAAAGGATAAGGACGGTAAACCTATATTGGATGAGAATGGTAGAAATATTCCTGTGGATTTTGTTAATACAGGCAATAATCATCATGTGGCAGTTTATTATAGACCAGTTATAGATAAGAGGGGACAATTAGTGGTTGACGAAGCTGGCAATCCCAAGTATGAACTGGAGGAAGTTGTGGTTAGTTTCTTTGAAGCAGTGACAAGGGCAAATCTTGGTCTGCCGATTATTGACAAGGATTATAAAACGACTGAAGGCTGGCAATTCCTTTTCAGTATGAAACAAAACGAGTATTTTGTTTTTCCAAATGAAAAGACTGGATTTAATCCGAAAGAGATCGATTTACTTGATGTGGAGAATTATGGGTTGATAAGTCCTAATTTGTTTAGGGTACAGAAATTCTCTCTTAAGAATTATGTTTTTAGACACCATCTAGAAACAACAATTAAGGATACAAGTTCTATTTTGAGAGGTATTACATGGATAGATTTTCGTAGCTCAAAAGGCCTGGACACTATTGTTAAAGTCCGTGTTAATCACATCGGCCAGATAGTGTCGGTAGGAGAATATTAATATAATGAATGATTTATGGACAAAAACAATAATAATCCTCCAATTCCATCTGATTTCTTTCTCTATAAAAACAGCAATGGAGAGGTGAAAGTCGAAATCTATATTTTTAATGAGACGGTTTGGCTACCGCAAGACAAGATCGCACAATTGTTTGGAGTGGACAGAAGCATAGTAACTGAACATCTGAAGAATGTATATAAAAGCGGGGAATTATCAAAAGGGGTAACTTGTGCAATTTTTGCACAAGTTCAAATCGAAGGCACAGGGCAGGTCACAAGACAGATTGAGTTTTACAATCTCGACGCTATCTTATCCGTAGGCTACCGTGTCAACAGTATTCAAGCCACACAATTTGGAATTTGGGCGAACAGTGTGCTGAAAGAATATCTGATTAAGGGGGGTGCCATGAACGATGAGCGATTGAAGAATCCGCAAATGTTGTTTGGTAAGGATTATTTCGAAGAACAGTTAGCCCGTATTCGTGACATTCGTGGCAACGAACAACGCTTCTATCAGAAAATAACCGATATTTATTCGTAATGCAGTGCCGACTATGAAGCGGGTAGCGATGTTACTAAGAAGTTTTTTGCAATTGTTCAGAATAAGTTGCATTGGGCAATTTCCAGGCAAACGGCGGTTGAGATTATTGTTTCTCGTGTGGACGCTGATAAGCCTAATATGGCATTAACTACTTGGAAGAATGCACCCAACGGAATGATACGCAATCCGGATGTTTCTATTGCAAAGAACTATCTCAATGAAATGGAAATGGATGATTTGAACCGCATTGTTTCGATGTATTTGGATTATGCGGAGCGTCAAGCAAAAAAAAGGACAAGTGATGTACACGAGAGATTGGGTGAAAAAGTTGGACGCATTTTTGCAGTTCAACGAATAAGCCGTCCTACAACATAGCGGACGGGTGAGCTATGAGATTGCCAAGGCATTAGCGGAACAGGAATATGACAAATTCCATGTTAGACAACTTCAGAGCTACAAATTGAACTTTGACAAACTTTTAAAAGGAATGAGTCATGATTAAGAAAACACTTTATTTCGGAAATCCGGTTTATCTATCGTTACGAAATGCGCAGCTAGTTATTAAACTGCCTGATGTAGAAAAAGCAACGGTTTTGCCGGAAACGTTGAAAAAGCAGGCGGAAGTAACGAAACCTATAGAGGATATTGGAATCGTCGTGTTGGATAACAAGCAGATAACTATCACTTCCGGTGTGCTGGAGGCTTTGCTTGAGAACAACTGTTCCGTAATCACTTGTGATAGCAGGAGTATGCCAGTCGGATTAATGCTTCCTCTTTATGGAAATACTACGCAGAATGAGCGTTTTCGTAAACAATTGGATACTTCGCTTCCTTTGAAGAAACAACTCTGGCAACAAACTATTCAAGCGAAAATCAACAATCAGGCATCTGTGCTTAAAGATTGTATGGACGAGGAAGTAAAGTGTATGCGTATTTGGGCTACCAATGTGCGTAGTGGCGATCCTGACAATTTGGAAGCACGCGCTGCTGCATATTATTGGAAGTCTTTATTCTCAGATGTTGATAGTTTCACTCGGGAACGTGAGGGAATTCCTCCCAACAACTTGTTAAACTATGGATATGCCATTCTTCGTGCGGTGGTGGCGCGTGGGTTGGTAATAAGCGGGTTGCTTCCTACGTTGGGTATCCATCATCACAATCGCTACAACGCTTATTGTTTGGCGGACGATATAATGGAACCTTATCGTCCTTATGTGGATGAGTTAGTGTTTAGTTTGATACAAGAGTATGGAAAAAATGCGGAGTTGACAAAAGAGATGAAAACTCGATTACTGACTGTTCCGACATTAGAAGTGATAATTGGAGGTAAGCGCAGTCCGTTGATGGTTGCGGTAGGGCAAACTACTGCTTCACTTTATAAATGTTTCAATGGAGAGCTTCGGAGAATTTCCTATCCCGAACGATAGATTATGGATCGTTTTAATGAATATCGTATTATGTGGGTGCTTGTTCTTTTTGATTTGCCAACTGAGACTAAGAAAGAAAAAAAGGCTTATGCCGATTTCAGAAAGAATCTACAAAAGGATGGTTTTACGATGTTTCAGTTTTCCATTTATGTGCGTCATTGTGGCAGTAGTGAGAATGCAGCAGTACATATAAAAAGAGTTAAATCATTTCTCCCAGAATTTGGGCATGTCGGAATCATGTGTATTACAGATAAACAATTTGGAGATATAGAGCTTTTTTATGGAAAGAAAGTGCAAGATGTCAATACGCCGGGACAGCAATTGGAGTTGTTCTAGAATACAAAATCTCGCATTAATGCGAGATTTTGTGTTGGAAACAGTCTTCTTTTTCTTTTTTCTAATTTACTCTTAACTTATTGAAGGACAATATGTTATGTAAAATCTGCTGTTTCCAATGGTTCAAAGATACTAATTTGAAAGCAAATCACAACTATACAGGCCCATCGTTCTACTCGTATTTGCTGTTTCCAATGGTTCAAAGATACTAATTTGAAAGCAAATCACAACGATTAACGGCAACGGTCAGATCGCTGCTATGCTGTTTCCAATGGTTCAAAGATACTAATTTGAAAGCAAATCACAACGGGTGGTGTATTCGTAGGTAAATTATCCAGCTGTTTCCAATGGTTCAAAGATACTAATTTGAAAGCAAATCACAACTTAAACTCAAATCTAATGATGTGATAGATGCTGTTTCCAATGGTTCAAAGATACTAATTTGAAAGCAAATCACAACCTCGGTGGTGATGGGTGCGCACAGTGTTCGGCTGTTTCCAATGGTTCAAAGATACTAATTTGAAAGCAAATCACAACAGTTTTACATCTATACGCCGGAACAACTTGGCTGTTTCCAATGGTTCAAAGATACTAATTTGAAAGCAAATCACAACGGTTTCACTATGACACCGAACATGTATTCGCTGTTTCCAATGGTTCAAAGATACTAATTTGAAAGCAAATCACAACCTCAACCGCTTCGAGGAACAAATAGGGCAGCTGTTTCCAATGGTTCAAAGATACTAATTTGAAAGCAAATCACAACCGTTGTTCTATCTATACCCGATTTATTAAGCTGTTTCCAATGGTTCAAAGATACTAATTTGAAAGCAAATCACAACGGCTTTGTATTTGGCTATCCTGCTGGGTATGCTGTTTCCAATGGTTCAAAGATACTAATTTGAAAGCAAATCACAACTTAACGCTATTGGTAATAATAGACAAGGTTGCTGTTTCCAATGGTTCAAAGATACTAATTTGAAAGCAAATCACAACGTAAGTGATAGCCTGTTTTTCTTCCGGCTTGCTGTTTCCAATGGTTCAAAGATACTAATTTGAAAGCAAATCACAACACAGTTTGTTTGCGTACTCGCATTTATCAAGCTGTTCCCAATGGTTCAAAGATACTAATTTGAAAGTAAATCATAACGCATCGCTTTGTCTTCATCAGATAGTATATGCTGTTTATGATGGTGTAGATAATAATTAAAAAGTACTCTACTTAGTAATTGAAAAGTATGCTACTAAGTGTATCTGATTAGACGGTTTAAATATAGTTACCATTAGAAGCTGTTTCGAATTGTGAATAACCATTTAATAGATTGTTTATCGGTTTGTTAATTGGATAATATGGTCTTTAGCAGTAAACTCCTCCTGCTTTCACTCCCAACCTTGCTTTTAAAATCCCCTGCCCCCATACTTGCCCTAATCGCAACTATCCCTTTCGGTCCGGCACTTATCCTTTTTTTGGCAGATACTCCCTCGTTTCTCTATCGTCTTCATCTTCAATTCTTTTTCTCCTTTTGTTTCCTCTCTTCCTATTACTTGATTTAACACGCTGTTAAATCAAGTCTTTTGTTTTCAAAGAACAAGTCTTTTAGAAGCAAAAGCTTTGTCCTTTCCATCTCTGAAATAAAGGTCTCTCCAATCGCATTAACAATGTTAACGCAAGATTCCGTTCCATTCTTGTTTGATTTGCGTTTGATTCCTGTTTGATTTGCGTTTGATTCCTGTTGATCCCTGCTCAATTTCCGTTCAATTCCCGTCCATCTTCCCTCAATTCTCCGCCTGCTTTTTAGTTTATCTCTCTCCCGATTCCAATTCCCTCCGCGATTTTCCTCCCCGAAACGCCTCTTTCCCTTCCCCGAAACGCCCCTTTCCCTTCTCCGAAATGCCCCTTTTCCTCCCTTTCTCGGTAAATTCCCCTCCCTTCTGCATCTCCTTTCCCTCCCTTTCGCAACAATCCCCCTTTTTCCTCTCCCCGATAAATTCTCCCTATATAATATAATAAGGTGTACATTTCCTTTCCCGGCTTTTCCCTTTTTCCTGATCAATTATCAGAACCTTCCTCTCCCTCAGCCCTTTACGCTTCCATGCAAAATTTATTCAAAAAAATTCCCTTTTATATTTGTCTCGTATCACATAATCCCGTACTTTTGCATCCGCTTTCCAAGAGACGGACAGCATTTAATTTTGACATGTTGCAACGGCGTAGGATTTGCCTTACAGAATAACAAAAATAATTTTCTTTTTATTTGGATCATTATTATAAAAGTTGTTATCTTTGCAGTCCGATTCGCAGAGCGAGGGCCTTTGGTTGTCTTTTCTTTCCCTTTCGCACAGAGAGGCTTGGAAATAAAAGGCGGGCATTGAGAAAAAAACTTCCCAAAACATTTGGTAGTTTAAAATAAACCCCTTACCTTTGCACCCGCTTTTGAAACGAAGCAGAATTTAAAAAAGAAGAGTTCTTTGAAAAATTGATAAACAATACAAGTAGTACAAGTCAAATTTAGAACCGTCAATACTTATTATATAGGTATGTAAAAATGACCGTCAATAAATTTTCGACATCCTGAACAGAGCTAATATTATCCCTTATGGGATATATAACAATACTTTTACAATGAAGAGTTTGATCCTGGCTCAGGATGAACGCTAGCTACAGG
>OGDO01000999.1_pt1 | contig 9850 bp, 11 predicted proteins | sample 1570431 | NCBI WGS metagenome assembly OGDO01 (sample SAMEA2582183, study PRJEB24529) | metagenome | reverse complement strand
GGCGACGATGTGGCTGTGGTCATCGCGGAGAACGAGGTGGCGGCCATGCAGGGTGTCCGGGCGCTGAAGGTGGAGTATGAGGAACTGCCCTTCGTGCTGGACGCTCAGAAGGCCATGGAGCCGGACGCGCCGCAGATCCACGAAAATTATCCCGGAAATATCCTCAAACACACGGACATCCGCAAGGGCGACTATGCCGCCGCCATTCAGGAGCCGGGTCTGATTAAAGTGGAGGGCTGGTATGAGACCCCCACGGTCCAGCACTGCCACATTGAGAACCACGGCTGCTACGCTTACGAGGAAAATGGCCGCATCGTCGTCGTGTCCTCCACGCAGATCCCGCACATCATACGCCGCATCGTCGGTCATGCGCTCGGGCGTCCGTGCGCGGATATCCGCGTCATCAAGCCCTATATCGGCGGCGGCTTTGGCAACAAGCAGGATGCGCTCTATGAGCCGCTGTGCGCGTGGTGCTCTACGCAGGTGCACGGAAAATGCGTGCGCATCGACTGCTCGCGTGAAGAGACCTTCGTCAGTAACCGTGTGCGCCACTCGATCCGCTTCCATATCATCACGTGGCTCCATAAGGACGGCTCGATTGCCGCGCGCAAGGTCGAGTGCTTCTCCAATCAGGGCGCGTATGCCTCGCACGGCCATTCGATCGTCGCCAAGGCCATGGGCTCGTTCCCGCAGATCTATCCCTGCGACAATTTCGAGGGCGACGCTTACACCGTGTACACAAACCGCCCCGCCGCGGGCGCGATGCGCGGCTACGGCATGCCGCAGGCGTCGTTCGCGGACGACGCGAACATCGACGAGTGCGCGAAGGCCGTTGGCATGGAGCCGCTCGAATACCGCATGAAGTACATCATGCCCAAGGGCTTCCACGACGGTTTCTCAGGTAACACGAACTACTACGATTCCTTCCGCGAATGTCTGGAAAAGGGGAAGGAGTACATCGAATACGACAAAAAGCGCGAGGAGTATGCCAAGGACATCGGCCCCGTCCGCCGCGGCATCGGCGTGGCGGCCTTCTGGTACAACACGGCGGTGTATCCCATCTCGCTTGAAACGTCCTCGAACCGCATGCTCCTGAATCTCGACGGCACGGTGACGATGCAGTGCGGCGAGACGGAGATCGGGCAGGGCGCGGACACGGCCTATGCGCAGATGACGGCCGAGGCCGTCGGCCTCAAGAGCTATCACGACGTGCGCGTCGTCTCGTGTCAGGATACGGACATCACGCCCACAGGCCTCGGCGCTTACGCGAGCCGCCAGACCTACGTCGCAGGCTTCTCCATCCGCCAGACGGCGACGCTCCTGCGGCAGAAAATTCTTCAGTACGCGACAAAGCTCACCCGTCAGGCAGTTTCGAATATGGACATTGTCGACGGAAACATCATCCGCAAGGGCGACGGCATGGTGCTCATGTCGCTGAAAGACCTTGCGATGACCGCGCAGTACAACGCCGCGGACTCCGAGCACATCACCGCCGAGTCGACCTACACCATCCGCAACAACGCCTATTCGTTTGGCTGCACCTTTGCCGACGTCGAGGTGGATATCCCGATGTGCAAGGTTACGCTCAAGAAGATCATCAACGTCCACGACTGCGGCAAGCTTATCAACCCCGCGCTTGCCGAGGCGCAGGTCCACGGCGGCATGTCCATGGCCATCGGATTTGGCATGAGCGAGCAGCTTTTATTTGATGAAAAGACGGGCCGCCCACTCAACAATAATCTTCTCGACTACAAGCTCTCGACGTTCATGGACCACCCGCATCTCGAGGCGCAGTTTATCGAAAATCCCGAGCCGACGTCGCCGTTCGGCACGAAGGCGCTCGGCGAACCGCCCGCGTGCTCGGGCGCGCCCGCCATCCGCAACGCCATCTACAACGCCACCGGCGTCGCCATCGACACCGTTCCCATCACCCCGCACGTTCTGTACGCCGAGTTCAGCAAGGCGGGGCTCATCCACGACAGCTGGAAGGAGGAGAAGTGAGCCATGTATGACATGAAAGCACTCTATGAGGCGGAAAGCGTCGAAAACGCCGTCGCCCTCCGCTTGGAGCATCCCGAGGCGCAGATCATCGCCGGCGGCAGCGACGTGCTCGTGCAGATGCGCGAGGGTAAACGCGCCGGAAAGGAGCTCATCTCGATCTACGGCCTCGACGAACTGCGCGGCGTGAGCATCGACGAGGAGGAAAACATCCGCATCGGCTCGCTTTCCGCCTGCGAACTGAACGGCACGACGCTCGAAGCCGTCCGTACGGGCCTCGTCGGCAAGATCGGCGAAAACATGACGTTCCGCCGCTTCGCCCGCGTCGAAGCCAAGGCTGAACTCGCCAGCTACGTCCACGGCTCCAAGATCGGCGTCCTCGTCGACATGGTCGGCGGCCCGCAAATTCGAAACATCGGCACCATCGGCGGCAACACCTGCAACGGCGTGACGAGCGCGGACTCCGCCTCCACACTGCATGCGTGGGAGGCCATCGTGGAGCTGACGGGGAAGGACGGCATCCGCCGCCTGCCCATCAAAGACTTTTACATCAAGGCCGGTCAGGTCGACATCCGCACGGAGGAGGGCGAGCTCCAGACCGCCATCCTCATCCCAAAGGCGAGCTACGAAAACTGCTATGGCTACTACATCAAGTACGCCATGAGAAACGCGATGGACATCGCGACGCTCGGGTGCGCCTGTCGCCCGACAAGCAGACTATTGAGCGCGCCCGCATCGCCTACGGCGTTGCCGGTCCTGTGCCGATGCGCTGCCCGAGCGCGGAGGCAGCTGCCAAGGATAAACCCTTGACACTTACGACAGCGGAAGAGTTCTCACTCGCCGTGCTCAACGATATCCACGCGCGTGACAGCTGGCGCGCCTCCAAGGCGTTCCGCGAACACATCGCGGTCGAAATGGCCAAGCGCTGCCTGATCGAGTCTATCAAACGGGCGGGAGGTGTCATCAAATGAGTCAGTACAAGCTGGTGCGATTCAACTTAAACGGCAAGGACGTTGAGAAAATGGTCGACGTGCGTGCGTCGCTGACCGATATGCTGCGAAACGATTACCATATGACGTCCGTGAAGAAGGGCTGCGAGGTCGGCGAGTGCGGCGCCTGCAACGTCATCATCGACGGCGAGGCATTCAACTCGTGCATCTACCTCGCCGTCTGGGCGGACGGCAAGCACATCCGCACGCTCGAAAGCCTGATGGGGTCCGACGGCGAGCTGAGCGACATCCAGCAGGCGTTTATGGAAGAGACAGCTGTCCAGTGCGGCTTCTGCACGCCGGGCTTCATCATGACTGCGGTCGAGATCTTGGAGACGAACCGCCTCTACACCGATGACGAGCTCAGAAAGCTCCTCTCCGGCCATCTGTGCCGCTGCACGGGCTATGAAAATATTCTGCGCGCGGTGAAAAAGACGATGTATCGCCGCCTCGGCCTGCCGCTTCCGGAATAAGGCCGCGCCTTTACAAAATCGAAACACGAAAAAATATTGTCTTCTTACGAAATCGGTGCTATAATCCAAATAGCACCGATTTTGTTTCAAGGCGCGAAAAAGGAGGAATCTTTATGGTCATTACGGTTGGCAGACAATACGGCAGCGGCGGACGCGAGATCGGCACGATGCTTGCCAAGCAGCTCGGCATCGCCTATTACGACGACATGCTGCTCAAGGAGGCGGCAGAGGAGAGCGGACTTTGCGAAGAGCTGTTCCGTTCCTTTGACGAACGCCCGAAGAGCTTTCTCTATTCCATCGCGATGGACCCCTATTCCTTCTCGATGAACCATGTGACGCCCAAGGGCTCCATCGAACAGCAGGTGTACCTGGCGACCTACGACACGATCAAAAAGCTCGCCGACAAGGGCCCCTGCGTCCTGATCGGCCGCTGCGCGGACTACGCGCTCAAGGATCGCGACGACGTCATCAATCTCTTCATCACGGCTCCGCTCGAAAACCGCATCAAGCGCGTTGCCGCCCGCAACGGCATCAGCGAGAACGAGGCGAAAGACCGCATCAAGAAGACGGATAAGTCCCGCGCTTCCTACTATAACTACTATTCCGCCAAGGACTGGGGCGATGCCAAGAGCTATGACCTCTGCATCGATTCGAGCCTGCTCGGCATCGATGGCACGGTCGAGCTTTTGAAGGACCTTATCCGTATCAAGGACATCAAGTAAACGAAAAATCTAAAAAAGCAGCCGTATGAAACGGCTGCTTTTTTCCGCTATTCACGGCGGTTCAACTTGACGAAAAAGGAAAGAGCGAATTTGTGAAAAAAGTTTACGCTTTCCCCCTATGCAAAAGAGCAAAAATACGCTAAAATAGTAGCTGTGAAAATTTGAACTTGTTCCTGAAAGGGGAGATTATGAGCATGGCTCAACTCAAGTATAAGCGCGTGCTGCTCAAGATCAGCGGCGAGGCGCTGGCGGGCGACAAGCACTTCGGCTTCGACTTCGACGTCGTTTCCAAGGTGTGCGACGTCATCAAAAAGTGCACGGACATGGGTGTGCAGATGGGCGTCGTCATCGGCGGCGGCAACTTCTGGCGCGGCGTGAAAAACGGCGAGGGCTACATCGAGCGCACCCGTGCCGACCACATGGGCATGCTGGCCACGGCGATGAACTGCATGGCGGTCGCCGATGTGCTCGAGCAGAAGGGCGTCGACGTGCGCGTGCAGACGGCACTGGAGATCAAAGAAGTCGCCGAACCCTACATCCGAGCCCGCGCCATCCGGCATTTGGAAAAGGGCCGCGTAGTGCTCTTTGGCTGCGGCATCGGCTCTCCGTTCTTCTAGACCGACACGGCAGCGGTGCTGCGCGCGGCGGAGATCAATGCCGACGTGATCCTGCTCGCCAAGAACATCGACGGCGTTTACAACGCCGACCCCGCCAAGGACGCGAGTGCTGTCAAGTACGACGCTATCTCCTATGAGGACGTGCTGGCCCAGCACCTTGCGGTCATGGACTCCACAGCCACGTCGCTTTCGATGGACAACCACATTCCCGTGCTCGTCTTTGCGCTCAAGGACCCGGAGAACATCATCCGTGCGGTCGAGGGCGAGAAGATCGGCACCATCGTCGGCGAAAACTGAGCGACCCCGCACTTGCGGCTTTACGATAAAAATTTTTGAGGAGGTATCCCCATGAATAAGGAAGATTACAAGGTTTATTCCGACAAAATGAGAAAGAGCATCGACGCGGTGAACGCGGACTTTGCCTCTGTGCGCGCAGGCCGCGCCAACGCCTCTGTGCTCGACCGCATCAGCGTCGACTACTACGGCTCTCCCACGCCCATCCAGCAGATCGCGGCCATCGCTTCTCCCGATCCGCGCCAACTCGTCATCACCCCGTGGGACGGCACGGCTCTCAAGCCCATCGAGCGCGCCATTCAGGAGTCTGACCTTGGCATCAACCCGCAGAACGACGGCAAGTCCATCCGCCTGAACTTCCCGCAGCTCACGGAGGAGCGCCGTAAGGAGCTCGTCAAGCAGATCCATAAGTATTCCGAGACCGGCAAGGTCGCCATCCGCAACATCCGCCGCGACGCGATGGAGGCCTTCAAGAAGAAGCAGAAGGCCAGCGAGATCACCGAGGACGACCTGAAGGTTGCCGAAAAGGACCTGCAGAAGCTGACCGACGACATGTGCAAAGAGGTCGACGCCCTTCTCGAGAAGAAAGAGAAGGAGCTCATGGCGGTCTGATATGGGGCTCTTTTCCAAAGAGAACAAGGCAGGGCAGGTTGAACAACCTGCCTTGTCATGTTGCCGTCATTATGGACGGCAACGGCCGCTGGGCGCAAAAGCGCGGCCTCCCGCGCTCGGCCGGTCACAAGGCGGGGGCGGAGACGTTTCGAAAGCTCGGCACCTACTGCAAGAACCTGGGCATCGACTATCTGACGGTCTACGCTTTTTCGACCGAAAACTGGAAGCGCCCGAAGGACGAGGTCGACGGCATCATGCACTTACTCGAGCAATATCTGCACGAGTGCATCGACACGATGGAAAAGGACGGCAACCGTCTGCGCTTTCTGGGCGACCTCAGCGTGCTGACGCCGGAACTTCGGGAACTCATCGATGAGACGAATGAGATCTCCTCCCGCATCGAGGGCTTTCAGGCGAATGTCTGCCTCAACTACGGCGGACGCGACGAGATCCTGCACGCCGCCCGCGCCTTCGCGCGCGACTGCGCGGCAGGGGAGCAGGACGCGGACGCTTTGACCGAGGAGGGCTTTTCGCGCTACCTCTATTCAAGCGGACTTCCCGATCCCGACCTTCTCATCCGTCCCGGCGGAGAGAAGCGCATCAGCAACTACCTTTTGTGGCAGTGCGCGTACAGTGAGTTCTACTTCTGCGACACGCTCTGGCCCGACTTTACGGAAAGAGAATTCGACAAGGCGCTCATCGCGTATCAGCATCGCGAGCGGCGCTTCGGCGGACTGAAACAGGAGAAACAGAAATGAAACAAAGATGGTTGGTGGTTGTCGTCGGCCTGCCGGCGCTGCTCGCCTGCCCCGCATGGGCGACGATGATCGTCGTCTGCGGCATCGCGGGCATCGCGGCCTATGAGCTGCTGCACACGGCAGGGGAGAACGTCCCGGCGAATTTCTACTGGGGACTTGTCACAACGGTCGTCATGCAGGAGATATGGCTCTTTAAGGAAGAGATGAGCGGCACATACGATCTTCCGATTTCGACCGTTACGATCTTCCGCTGGATTCTTGTGATGATGGCGTTCCTCTTTGCGGTTATCTCTTACGGAAAGGAAAAACCATTCACGTTCCACGATGTAGCGGGGTCGATCGTCGGCGGCATCGTATTCCCGGCGATGTACAGCTGCATTTTCCTGCTGCGCATGGACGAAAACTATGGCAAGCTCTATGTGCTCGCGCCGTTCTGCGTCGCCTTTGTGGGCGATGCGCTGTCGATGTACTTTGGCATGTGGTTCGGCAAGCGCAAGATGGCGCCGCACGTCAGCCCGCACAAGACCTGGGCAGGCGCGATCGGCGGGCCCATCGGCAGCGCGCTTGCGCTGGTGCTGCTCGGCGTTGTCGGCAAGGCATGGCTCGGCTATGCGCCGAACTACCTCATGCTGATTCTTGTCGGCGTGGTGGCCAACATCTTCGGCCAGCTCGGCGACCTCTCGATGTCGCTCGTCAAGCGCGAGGCCGGTATCAAGGATTACAGCCACCTCTTCCTGACGCACGGCGGCATGCTCGACCGCTTTGACTCCACGCTCTTCATCGCGCCGGTCGTGTGGGCTGCGGTCTGTGGAGGCCTATTATGACAAGGAGTATTGCTTTACTTGGTTCCACCGGCTCCATCGGCCGCCAGACGCTTGAGGTGGCGCGCGAGCTGGGGCTTTCCGTCGCTGCGCTGACGGCGAATAAAAGCGTTGACCTCATCGAACAGCAGGCGCGGGAATTTTGCCCGCGTCTTGCCGTGCTTTATGACGAGGATGCGGCGCGTGAGCTCCGCGCGCGGCTTTCCGACACAAACACCCAAGTGCTCTCCGGCATGGAGGGCCTTCTGGCCGCGGCCACGGCGGACGACGCTGACACGGTCGTCACCGCCGTGATGGGCATGATCGGACTCCAGCCGACGCTCGCGGCAATCGAGAAGAAAAAGCGCATCGCGCTTGCCAACAAGGAAACGCTCGCCTGCGCGGGCGAGCTCGTCGTGGCTGCGGCCGAGCGCTGCGGCGCGGAGATCGTCCCCGTCGACAGCGAGCACAGCGCGATCTTCCAGTGCTTGCAGGGCTGCCGCGACCGCAGTGAGATCAAGCGCCTCATTCTGACCTGCTCGGGCGGGCCGTTCTACGGCCTGAGCCTGCAGGAGCTTGCGACTAAGACGAAGGCCGACGCGCTCAAGCACCCGAACTGGACAATGGGTGCGAAGATCACCATCGACTCCGCGACGCTGATGAACAAGGGACTTGAGATCATCGAGGCCATGCGCCTCTACCGTCTGCCGCTGCGTCAGGTCGACGCGGTCATCCATCGCCAGAGCATCGTGCACTCGCTCGTCGAGTTTCACGACGGGGCGATGCTCGCCCAGCTCGGCACACCGGACATGAAGCTGCCCATCCGCTACGCGATGACGTACCCCAACAGGGCCGTTTCGCCCGCGGAGCCGCTTGACCTTCTCAAGTGCCCGCCGCTGACGTTCGCCGAGCCCGATGAAGAGGTCTTCCGCTGCCTGAAGATCGCCAAGCAGTGCGCCGCCATCGGCAATGTCTACTGCGCGGCGATGAACGGCGCGAACGAAGAGGCTGTCGCGGCATTTCTGTGCGACGAGATCGGCATCTGTGCCATCCCTGACCTCATCGAAGCGGCGCTCGATAAAACCGAGACGGTATATCAGCCGCAGCTTTCGGATATTCTGGAAGCAGACCGGCTCGCGCGCGAGGTCGTGCGCGAAAAGCTCAACTGACCAAATTTAGGAGAGACCATGGTTTATATTCTCATTGCGATCCTGATTTTCGGCGTGCTCATCGCCGTGCATGAGTTTGGCCACTTTTTGGCGGCCAAGGCCTGCGGCGTGCGCGTCAATGAATTTTCCATCGGCATGGGCCCGCAGCTCTTCCATAAGACGAAAGGGGACACCGAATACTCCCTGCGGCTCCTGCCCATCGGAGGCTACTGCGCCATGGAGGGCGAGGACGAGGATTCGGACGACGACCGCGCGCTGGGCCGCCAGGTCTGGTGGAAGAAGTTCATCATCTTCGTCGCGGGCGCGTTCATGAACTTCCTGACGGGCCTCATCATCGTCATCTGTCTGTATGCGGGTGCGCAGGCATTCTACACGACGGAGATCGGCGAGCTGAACCCCGATTTCCCGCAGCAGGGAGAGGACGGCCTGATGCCCGGCGACACGATCTACGCCATCAACGGTGAGCGCATTTATTTAAAGAGCGACGTGTCGCTCATCATGGGCCTTGGCGACACGGGCACGATCGACATGACCGTCCTGCGCGACGGCAAAAAGTTCGACCGCACGCTCACCAGGCAAGTCTACACTGACGAAAACGGTAAGGAGTACGAGGCCTACGGCTTCACCTACGGCGGCATCGTCGAGGCGACGCCGCTTCTGCGCCTGCAATACAGCTGGTACCAGACGATGGACTATGTCCGCATCGTGAGACTGAGCCTGCAAATGCTGCTTTCGGGCGCGGCGGGCGTCAACGATCTGAGCGGCCCGGTCGGCATCGTCTCGACCATCACGGAGGTCGGCAAGGAGACCGAGGCCGAGGCGGGCTTCGGCGCGGCACTCGAGAGCATTCTCTACTTCGCCGCGATGATCGCGGTGAACCTCGCCGTGATGAACCTGCTGCCGCTGCCCGCACTCGACGGCGGGCACGTGCTGTTCCTGCTCGTCAACGGCATCGCCGTGGCGCTTTTCAAAAAGGAAATTCCGTCCAAATATCTGAACGTCATCAACGGCATCGGCTTTGCGCTTTTAATGGCGCTGATGCTGTTCGTCACGTTCCACGACATTGTCAAGCTCCTGTGAGGAGGATGATCTTATGAGCAAGCAAATTGTCGCAGGCGGCATCGCCATCGGCCGTTCTGCTGACGGCAAGGCCATCAACCGGATGCTCCAGCTCTCGCCGGTAGTCATCGATAAGCTGGGCGCAGCTTCGGTCATGAGCGGCGACAAGCGCTATGAGACCGCCGACGATATGCAGGTGTATCTGTGGTCGAACGGCCAGTATTTCGCTACCTCGCTGCCCAAGATCAACACCGAGGATTATAAGCTTATCGGCTGGTACGACAACTTCGGCTGCGCAGGCGGAAAGAAGATCCGTATCCTCGTGGCCGTCAAGACGAACTGAGCCTGAAATTTTCCAA
>OGDO01000994.1_pt1 | contig 9870 bp, 9 predicted proteins | sample 1570431 | NCBI WGS metagenome assembly OGDO01 (sample SAMEA2582183, study PRJEB24529) | metagenome | reverse complement strand
CGGATTCGGCGAACGAATCAAATTTGTTGTCGAACCTCTTCCGTGAAGAGGTTCCAGAAATCCCTCAGGAAACCCTCGTCTTCAGACGAGGGAGGAATGAGGCGCGGGGCGAAGCCACGCGTACCCATATCCGTCGTTGTGTGAAATCAGGCGGCAATGACGCCAGTGAATGCCGTCAACCTTGCCGTCCGCCTTTTGAATGGCGAAGCTCCCCGTCACGCGCACGGCCACGCGGCCTTGGTGAATTCCGGCCTTCTTCCCTGAAGGGACGACGGCCTTCACCATGTCGCCCGTCGCGAACCCGTGAACGCGCTTCTGACGCATCAGATGGCCGCGGGGGAAGCCGTACTTGTTGAGGCGCGTGCGCTGGTAGCTCCCGCGCCCTGTACAGCGGACCTGCAAAACGCCCATGCCTTCCGGATGGTCGGCACCGTTGATGCGGCCCACGCAGAGCGCGTCCAACCAGTGCTCCTTCGGGATCCCGAAGGCCTTGCGGTTGAACTTCGTCTGCGCGCCCGTCCCCGTTGCCACGGGAAGCCCGGTTTGCTTGAGTGCGTTGAAGAGTGCCCACCGCGTCGCGTTCACCGCCGCCGCATCTCGGAGCGGTGCCTTCAGCTGACGGCGGATGCGTTCGAACTGCTGGGGCTTATCCTTCAGGAACGCTTCGAGAGGCTGAGCGCCCTTCTTTTGGTTGCAGTCCGTGCAGGCGAGCACCAAGTTCGAAACGCGGTCAGAGCCGCCCTTCGCGCGGGGAACCACGTGGTCGATGTTGAGCGGCGTGTTCTCCGCGCCGCAATAGACGCACCTGCGGCCGAACTTCTCCAACAAGTATTCGCGCACTTCGAAACCGAAGAGCGTCCCTTGTTGGTATTCGACGCCGGAGACTTCAGGGTTCTGGAGCTTCTGCGTGTCGAACTTGACGTTCTCCACCCAGAGCGCCGTCACAGGGACGAGCTTCCGGAGCTTCTTCACCCACGACATGGTGGTGTCGACGCGGTGCTGAAGCGAAGGAGGCAGCCATCCTTTGCGGCGCTTCCGGTTCAAAAACCGGGGTGCACGATAGCGTAGGTTCGCGCTGCGACGCCGATGGCGAAACGCACGCCGGCCCGTCAGACGGTCCCGGATGACCTTGCCGCGATGGACGAGGTTGATGAAGAAGAGCGCATGGTGATGCGCCTTCCCGTCATCGCGGACGACGGCCATGCCCGACTGCTCGGAACCCGGATCGACCTTGACGGCGACGGGTTGAACCGCCGAGTTTTCAAGGAGCCGGTCGACCAAGCGGATCGTGAAGGGGTAGGTCTTCACGACGCGCGCCCGGCCCGCCTTGAGGAGCTTTCACGCCCTTGCCGGGCGGCACGGCATCAGAGGCTTTTTCCTCTTGTCCAAAACAAATACTGAAACAGACATGAATTTGAAACCTTACGGTAAATCGGTTTGATCCTTTCGGATCGCACCGTGACAATCCTGGGAGAATCCCAGGAAATTCCCCTCGCCAATGTTGCGGATCGGCTGTGCCTCGGGCCGTTTCGTACGCACCCCTGCGCTTGTCTGCTCCCGAGGCTTCCAGTTGTCGTCGGACTGAGGAAGCATCCGAAGGTGGGTCTTGAACCTGTTCCACAACGTAGTTCTCCCAAAGGGATCACTTAGGCTGGTCAACCAGAGGCTCTTTCAAGCCTCTCCTTTTAAGGAGGGGTGGTTGACGATGAAATTCCTTTTGAATGGGGGGCTTCCGTCAGAGAAAAGCCCGGAACCGATCGCTCGGTCCCGGGCGGTGTGATGTGAATCTAACAGAAACCGCTGTTTAGGAACCTCTTCACCGGGGCCCTTTCTGAGAGGCTCGACAACAAAAAACTTGTTTTTGAGTTGAACGAGGGGAGCTTGAACCTCCGGATTTTTTGAATTCGTTCGGCTTCGCTTACCGAACCAAAGGCCTCAGGCTCCGCCTGCACAAAAAACAGGCAGACCCCCGGATTTTAGGCAAAGCTCCGCCATACTCGGGGGGATACCCAGAGTTTCGCACGGTTCGGCGCCGAAAGTCAGGCTGTTTGGGCTTCGCGCCAGCTATTCAGCCGGATCCAGTTGTACAGCCCGTAAAGAGTGAGGCAGCGCTTGTAGTTCTTGGCGATGCCCCGGTAACGCGTCTTGGCGTAGCCGAAGATTCGCTTGAGCCAGAGGAACGACCACTCGACGCAACTGCGGATGGAGGCCTTGGAGAACTCAATGCGCCGGTAGAGCTCGAGATAGGCCTGAGCCTTCTCGGCGATCGTGCCCTCCTGGGACTCCACGAGCTTTTCGTACTTGCGCACCGTGCTCGGCTTGGCCGCAATGAACCAAGTCTGCGGGTCGAGATTGAACTTGGCGACTTCCTTGCGCTTGAAGCAGCCCGTGTAGCCCGAATCGACGAAGATCCCCTTCGTTTCCTTCCCCGTGAGCACGTCCCCAAGGCGGGTGACGTCGTGTTCGTTGGCGGGGCCGGCGACGCAGGCACGGATGATGCCGACTTCGACCGCCGAAGACACGTGGACCTTCATGCCGAAGTGCCACGTCTCGGCCTTGCGTCCGGAAGCCATCTCAGGATCGCGCGCACGGTCGTTGTTCTTGGTGGAGGTCGGAGCGTCGATGAAGGTGGCGTCGACGGCAACGGCATAGTCCTCTTTGGGAATCGCGCCTTCCTCCTCGGCGGCTTTGATCGAATCGGTGAACAGCGCGCGGCCGAGATCGTTGTTCTCCATGCGGCGGCGGAAGCGGAGGATCTTCGTGTCGGAGGGCGCCATGCAGCTGGCCGTAAAGCGGCAGAAACGACGGACGTAGAGGTCCGCCACCAACAGCGCTTCCATTCCGGGGTCTGACAAATTCAGCGCGATCTGCACCAGGTGCACGCGCAACATGCGGTGGATTTCGGCATCGGTGAGCTTGGCGCCGTCATCCGCGGCGAAGGCGTCCCTGACGATCCAGAACGCACGGTCAACGGCCTCGTCGGAGATGCGGGCAAGCATCCGCACGACGTGGTCGGGGTTCTTCTCCCGGGCGGCGAAATGTCCCTCCAGTTCCAGGTCGGCGAAGGAGAGCTGGGTGTCGCGGTCGAGCAGGATGCGGCGGTGCACGAGTAAATCCTATGATAACTACTGTAGTCATAGAATTATACTATCGGATAGGCAAAAAATCAACCCTACTTAAGGGTTGTTCGGATTCGGCGAACGAATCAAATTTGTTGTCGAACCTCTTCCGTGAAGAGGTTCCTTAGGACACGTACTTTGATGAAGATGCTGCCGCCGTACTGCAAGGCATAGAGTGCGTCGGCATTGATTTTGAGTTGAGTTGTGTCGATGAAGGCGAAGTCGCCGTTGTGAATGCCAGGCGCCATTGACTTGGATATTTCATCCCATCCGTTTCGAGACGAGAAAGCCCCTCTTGAGCAGGGGCTTTCGTCATTTTTGGGATCCTGAATTGATCCTGTAAGCGCAAAGACAAAAACTCCCCCTTACCCCCACTCAGTGCGGTGGTTTGGCGGTTGGAGTCTGTTGCAGGGAAGGTGGAAAGGTCGCCGAGGGAGACTCAGAGGCTCAGGAGATAGCGGAGCGCAATCTCAAATTCGCTCCTCAAATATCCCATTTTTATCGACAGCGAACCGTCCTTGTGTTTGATGAAGTGGGCCGGGCGATTGATGAGCTGTTCCCTGAAGGTTCGAATCAGCGGGCCGGTCAGAAGCTTTTCGGCTTTGTGGGAACGCGTGAGGTTGGGCTTGATCGAACGGCGGATGCGCTGAGGGGAACGCGCCAGAAGGAAGGAAAGAAGGTTGCGGCGGGTCTTCTCCATCATCTGGTAAAAGAAGGCCGCGAAGATCATGCGGATGGAGTTCGCGAAGAAGCCGGAGCAGCTGACGCAGCTGGCGAAACACTGTTCCTTCCACTCCTGATTCGAGCGCTCATCCGTGCCGCGGTCGGAGAAGGCGGCTTCGTAGAGTTCGACAGCAAGTTCGGCACGCAGGCCGGTACCTTCGAAGAGCTCCACGGGCAGAGAGCGCTCTTTGCGTTGGCCGCGGCCCTTCGTGAAGCCGAGCAGCTCCGCTTCGGTCATGTTGGTCTGGACGCAGCGCAGATTGGCGTTCTTGTACTTGGGGTCGAACTGGAGGCGGAAGGCGATGAGACGTTCGTGGTTCCAAGATTTCGCCGCATACTCGACGCAGCCGCAGCAGCGGAAGCCTTCCTGCGGGCGGTCTACGGGATCAACCTCGGGAAGAGGCTTGTCGAGCTGGAGCTCGAAGAAGTCGTGGAACGCCTGCGGGAAGCGCTCAGGATGCACGGCGCGCACTTCCGAAAGCGCCTTCATCACGGCGGGCTGGATGGGCTTGCAGCCGTTGTGATTGCAGCCGACGACGTAGCGGCAGCCGAGCCTGTTCAGGAGATCGAGCAACTCGTTGTTCGCGAACCCGGTGTCCGCACGGAAGATGATCGTGGCATTCGGAAAGCTCGCCTGGAGCTTCTTCACCACGCGCTCCGCATGTTGGAGCATGAGCGCCGCGCCGTAGGTGGCGCCGGGGGCGTTCTGGACAAGTGCCGGGATCCCGTTGATCGTGCCGAAGATCGGAAGATAGCCCTTGACGTGGTAGTGATGGTCGTACGCCGTCTCACCCTGCTTGCCGTACGTTTGGATCGGGGTGCTGTCGACGTCAAAGACGACGTACTCAGGGTTCGAGGTCGCCGAAAGCTGTTCGACCGCCGTCTCCAGAAGGAGCTCATTCAGCGCGTCGATGATCGGAGTCCGGACGCGGCGGGGATCCGGCTTCTCCAGATCTTCAAGCTTGACGCCGTCATTCTGAAGAGGCCGCGCCTGAAGGACTTCGCAGGCATTCTGGAGAGAGCCGAAGAAGCGGGAGAGCGTCGAGTCCGAGCAGACCAGCGTCGACATCAAGACAAGCGCGTCCTGGCGCAGTTCGTCGGTGTCGTTGAAGTCAGGCATGCCCATGATGAGCATCGTCTGAATCAGGCGAACGTAGTCGATGTTCGTGTACTCAAACCGGCCTCGGGGGCGAGGGAGGAAGCTGTCGAGTACTGCGGCGATCCGGTTCATGACGCCGGTCTTCGAAAAATAATTCAGGACCCCGACGGCGCCGACGCTTCGCGAAACGGTCTTGTGCCCAACTGTCAAAGAAACAGGCTTACCAGCGATGGAGAGAGAACAGGTAGAATTCGTCATATAGCGGTTTTGGTCGATTGTTTGTGGTAGAACATATTGTACCTTAACCGCTATATTTTTGCCTGTTGTTCATGCATTTATAAGGTATTTTCCGCTTGCCGAGTAGCATTCTATCTACACCAGGCTACAACAAAAAAGCCCCCTGCGAACAGGAGGCTTGAAAGGGCCCGGTGAAATATCCGGGTTGAGTCGCCGTCAGCGGTGATGATGCGAAGTGCGCTCAGGTTCGCAGTAGCCATGAGGCGTGAGGCAAGCCACGCACGAGTCGCTCTGAACATTCGGACCTGAGTGACCGGCGGCGAGATGAGGCCGTAGCCGCACGATGCTCTCAAGTCAATCACGGGGATGGCGATTTCGTCTTCGGAGACCTCTGTCAGCCGGGGGCTGATGTGGCACGTCTCGCCGAAGATGATGGCGGCGGGCGTCACCGAAAAGAAGGCGGCAAGTGTCTCCAGATTCTTGCCGGAAGGTTGAAAGTCATTGCGGAGCCATTTCCCAATGGTCACGTGCGAAACCCCAATGCGGCGTGACAGCTCCCGCGCCGTAATGCCGCGCTCACTCATGAGATCGCGAATGAACTCTCCTGTCTTCATCCTTGTCTAGGCAAATGGTAATTGAGAGTTACCATCTTAGAGAGGCTCATGCAAGTTGGCAAGATCGAGCTCTTTTGTGTACCTCGCTCATGGTGGGCAAGGAAGATTTGTGCGGTGCCGAGTCTTGAGGCCGCCCCCGTCTCCACCAGTGCGCTGGGGCGCAGCAAGTTGGCCAGTACCGCCGCGCTGTGCCGGTTCGAGCGGTCCATCGACGACAAGATCATTGCCGCCGGGAACGACTTTCTCCTCGACATGTACTTCCGATACGGCCTCCGCGTAGGCGCCACATCTCCGTTGACAATACACAGGTAGAGCTCTACGGACATCAGGAAGGTCTGAAGTTCGACGGTCACTACCGCTGCAAGCGCAACTGCAACTGCTGCCTTCCTCTGCTCGCCTTCATTGATGTACGTATCCTAAGACCCGCTCGGTGAATTACGCGACCTGAAGCAGAATGCGGATTTTGTTCCCGCTTCAGGAGACGCTCGTGAAGAACCTACCGAAAACGAGCTCCGGCTCAATCGATTGGGTGGCGACCTACCAGGCAGTCCGAGAATCGAACTGCTCCAGCTTGAAGAGGTTCTACCACCTGCACAGCGCCAAGTTCCTTCGCGCCAGGATCTCGCTCTGGGACTTCTACAAAGGGATCCGGCTCGCGAAGAGCACGTTGGCGGAGGACACAGAGACTTCAAGCCCCGGACAAGATGACAAACGAACCGTCCGTGTCGCGAGGCTTCCTACGAAGATCGGCGCCGGGATCGCGAAAGCCGAACCGAGAAGTCCGCAACCGGAAATCGAAAGGGGCGCGGCCCCCACTCCGGTAAGAGTCACCCTCCCGTGCGGCAGCGTGATCGAGTTCATGAGCAGCGAACCCGAGAGCTTCGCCGCGAACATGATCGAACAGATGAGGAGGTCGTCGTGAAGCTGGACTTCGGAAACCGCAGGGTCACCCTGGTCGTCTCTCCCGTCGATCTCCGCAGGGGCTTCAACAAACTCGAGCTCATGGCCGACGTGTATCTCAACATCGACCTCGGCAAGAAGGAGGACGTCGTGGTCTTCGTCTCGAAGAGCCGCTCTCTCTGCAAGGTCATCTACCGGGACGAGAAGGGATCCGTCACCATCCTCCGCAGACTCAATGCCGGACGGTTCGCCCAGATTCTCATGGAGGCGGAAGGACCGGCCGCGATGACCCTCACGAACGAGAAACTCGCGGCCTATTTGGATGGGGAAACCCTCCAAATTCGGCGTCGGGAACTCCTCGTGGGGTGAGTGCAACGTCTTTGATTTTTCTAGAAAATTCCCTCGGAAGGAAGGCCCTTTCGAGGGTATTTTGCAGGCCCGTACAGGGGCCTCACGGGGTGCTGAAGAAATTTTTGACTTGAACTTCATCCGGGGCACCCCCTCTCTCAGAGGCCCTCTGAGAGGGCTCTCAGGAAGGCCTATGATTTTGATTTTCCTGAGAAATTTGGAGTTTCTTGGTAGACTTCATCTCAACTTTTGAGAGGAGTCCTACGTCCATGTCCCACAACCCGTACAGCAATCTGAGCCACGAGGAGCTGCTGAAGCTTCTCGCCGAAAGGGACGCTCAGTTGGCGGCGACCGAAGCAGAGGTCGAAAAAATTAGGGAGGACAATCAAAGACTCCAAGAGCTGAGAGAGCAACAAAAAGCGCTCTTCCAAGAAGAGGCGAAGCGGCTTCAGGCCCACAAGCACTTGTTGGAGGTAGAGAACAGCCAGATGAAGGCGAAGCTCATCCGCATGCAGGTCGCCGTCAAGGAAGCCGGCCCCGTCCTCAAGTCCTTCTTTGAGGACCTCAAGGTCCGCAATGCGTTCGATCCTCATGATCCCGACTTCGAAGAAACCTTCAACAGGATCCTTCAGGGCTACTTCAACGGCTTCAGGGCCGTGGCCTCGCTCGTCACGCACTTCCGTGCCGGGAACGAATCGCAGAAGATTTCGAAGAGCGGCCTCGAGGAGCTCAACCAACTCTTCCGGAAATTCGACACCGAGTTCTCGCAATTCCGCAGCCGCAAGGAAAAGTGGATCGCCACTCTGAACCTCCTCCACCATGCGGTCAAAGAAGTCCTCGAAACCAAGGAGACCAAAGACTCCATGCCCGGGCTGATCGGAGATGCGCTTGAAGCCGTCGCCGCTCCGGCGTTCGAGGAACAGGAGGCTGCGCAAACGGATGCGGCGCCTCAGGCCGAGCCTGATAGCAAGGCCGCTGCCGCGGCTCCGTCGTCGCTGGAGGACTCGTTCGAAAAGACGATGGCCGAACCGGAGCCGAACCAGTCTGCGCCTGAAGCTCCGAAGAAGTTCAAGCCCGCCGGTCGCCAGCGAAACAAGAGCACGCTGCCGGTCACGGTGATCGAGGATGACCGAAGCCTGTGCGTTTGGATCCCCAAATTTGCCGAGCTGCTCGGCAAACGGACCATTGAAGTCCACGAGATGATGGCCCTGCTGAACGACATGCTCGGCCGTTTCCAACAGGACATCTCGCTCTGGGTGGACGAGCACGGGAAAGTCTTCAGCAACCTCCATGCGGACAGCTGCGTCGGCGTCACGCCCCGCAGCAGCGTGGGGATGCGCCTGATCGTGAACATGGCTTGGGCGCTCTACAACAGTCTTTCGCTCACGCGAGCCGAGCGTATGTTCGCCGGGGCCGCCTGCTTCGGCAACGAGACCCTCCTCAAGAACCTTCAGCACTTCAGCGACTACGTTCTCGATCCGCTGTTCGAGCGCATGTGCGGCGTTCTCGGCAACTCGGCCTACGTCGGCTGCGACGAGACGACCTGGAACGTTCTGGAGGTTCAGGGCCGCGGCGTCTGCAAGGCGGTTGAGAATCCGAAGTCGACGAACTGGGTCCTCTCCATGTGCAACTTTGGTGCGGAGATCCCCGTGTCGCTGTTCCTGCGACTTGACAGCCGGTCGGCTGAGAGCATGAACAAGGCGATCAACGGCGCCTTCGGCGAAGACGGCTTCAACCCTGAGTATCTTGTCGTTGACGGCTACCCCGGGTATCCGGCGCTCATCAGAAAGCGCGAAGGAAATTGGTCGCGGTCGCTCTGTCTCGCCCACCTCCGGCGGTACCTGTGCGAAGCGCTCGGCTTCAGCTCGTGGGAGAAGGCTCGCAACAGCAAGACACTCGGGGAGATGAAGCAAAGCTTCGTGACGCGCCTGGAGAACTCGGACCCGAAGATGTGCCTCTTGGCCTCGTTGGAAGTGATCCGGCGCATCTTTGAGTTGGACGCCAAAACGATGCGCCGTTCGAAGTCACTTGGACTTTCAGATGAAGAACATCTGAGAGAGCTCGCACGCGTCCGCAATGAGCATAGCCGGACGCTGATGCAGGATCTCGACAAGATGGTGATGCAGTACCTGCAGCCGACGTATGCGAAGCGGAACGGCAAACAAGCCGACGGCTCCGCGGAAGGACAGGTCTGGGTCAACGCCCAGGGCAAGAATGCGACCGGCGCCTTCGTCGTCTACTACCTGAACAATCGCGCCGACTTTTGGACCTTCCTCGAAGACCCGAACATCCCGCTCTCGACGAACGCGGTGGAGCGGCAGATCCGGACCGTGGCTCTTGCCCGGAACGGCAGCCCGCACATGCAGTCCGCGAAGGGCATGGACGTCATCTGCAAGATCTTCTCCGTCTTCGAGACGGCGAAGCGTTGCGGCGTGGCCGATCCGCTCGCATGGCTCGACCGCTTTGCGCACTACCAGTACGCGCATTGGATTGAGGCCAGGGCTCAGCACGACCTCGACACCGGGGCCGGGAAGGACTTCAACAAGGCCTACGCCGACTGGAACCTGGCCGAACTCTCGTACGGCCCGCACGTCGACCCGTTCCTCCCGTGGAACTGCTCCAACGGTGTGCCCGAATGGCGCAAGCTCAAAGCGCCCGACACGGAGTCCGAGACCTGACCCGCGCCGGCATCGGGATGAACGAAGGGGGCCGCTCGCGCGGCCCCCTTCGCACTTGGCGTTCGAATGAACTTTTTTCGCCCGATATCGGTCTTAGGACACGTACTGTGAAGGCGCGGCGGATCGTCGTTTTCGTCTTTCCGCAGTTGAGT
>OGDO01000989.1_pt1 | contig 9897 bp, 9 predicted proteins | sample 1570431 | NCBI WGS metagenome assembly OGDO01 (sample SAMEA2582183, study PRJEB24529) | metagenome | reverse complement strand
ATATCTAACCTTTCATTCATCGTGATAATACGGGCGTTCCGGATGATCTTTTTATTCATAGCTTTTGTTTTTACAAAAATAAGTAAAACTTTAGGATAGCGGTATTCGTTAATATCAAAAACGTCAGAAATAGGTAAAAGTTATAGAGCGAATGAAACGAATAGGATTTATTTTACTTTTGTTTACATCGAGTGTCGGTTTTGCACAGAAATATGCCGTGAAAACAAATCTGGCCTATTGGGCGACTACGACTTTGAATATCGGTGGAGAAATCGCTTTAGCTCCGCGAATGACATTAGATATGACGGCAAATTATAATCCCTTTCATTTCCGTGGGAATAAGAAGATTATGCATTGGGCGGTTCAGCCGGAATGGCGTTATTGGACTTGTCGCCGGTTTATGGGGCATTTTATCGGAGTACATGCACATGGAGGAAAATATAACGGTGGTTTAAAAAAATACCGTTATGACGGATGGGGTGTCGGTGGTGGTTTTTCTTATGGTTACCAATGGATCATCGGTAAACACTGGAACTTGGAAACAGAACTTGGAATCGGGTATGCTTACTTGAAGTACGATAAATATTTACGTAACCGATGCGGACGATTTATAGACACCGGACATCGCAACTATTGGGGACCGACAAAATTAAGTATTAGTTTCATGTATCTTTTTAAAAGCAGGCAGAAATGAAAAAAACGATCGGAATATTATTGGGATGCTTATGCATATTGTTGCTGGAGAGCGGTGTGAAACGGATTGAGAAGAAACCGGCTTTGACTATTACTCCTTCCCGCTTGCAACTATTTGTCGATCAACATACAGATCCATATACGATAAAAATAGTTTATACATTGAATATACCTCATGGGTTTATCCCTTCCTGTGCCCGTATGGTTTATCAACCTTATTTTCTGTCTGCCGGGCATCGCTATGATTTGACTCCTTTGGTCGTTAGCGGAAAAAACAATCTTCGGCAAGAAAAGCGGTTAACTGCCTTGACGGATAAACAACCGGATTATCCCGAAGCTCTTCGGCTTATATCGGAAGGAGAAGGAATGCAGGTCCGTTTGTCGGAAACAGTGCCTTTCGAATTATGGATGGCACAAGCTAAATTGAGGGCTGATGTGACGTTAGAGGCTTGTGACCGGGAGAAACATATTGAAGTTTTAACCCTGGCCGATGGAGTGATCTGGTTGCCTATGGGGCCGGGACCGGTTCGGGTGAAGTACGCAAAAGAAAGAGTGATGGTACAAAAAGTATCGGAATTCGAATTTTTCTTTCCTTCAGGACAATATATCTTCAACCGGGAATATGACGGCAACGCTTCGAGCATGAAACGAATGATGAAGTTGGTCGATTCATTTCGATCGGATTCAACGATGCGCCTGGAAAAACTAGTCATTGCCGGAAGTTCGTCTCCTATAGGTACGGCGACTTTCAATGCCTCGTTAGCCGAACAACGGGCCGAACAAATGAAACAGCGTTTAGTCGAACGGAAACAGATGGAGGCCCAAGAGATCGAGCTCGAATATATCGGTGAAAATTGGGCCGGATTGCGGCAATTGGTCGAACAGTCGAAATTGCCTGATAAAGCTGCCGTCTTGCGTATTCTCGACACTACAAAGGATTCTGCCCAACGCAAAGCTTCATTAAAGCAGCTCCCGCAATATGAATATTTGCGCATAAACTTATATCCCGATTTACAGGAAGTGAGGTGTATCTTCTATTATACTCAAAAAGAAGAGATCACGAAAGTGATCCCTGAATAATGAGAAGAGTTCGGCAGTTATGATTCGGGCTGTTGGGGAAAAATCAGACGGGAAGTGTCGTATCCTCGTTGCCGGGCCTTTTCCAGAATTTGGTTTAGGGTATTTTGGTCGAGATGAGGAGTACGGCTTAAAATCCACAGGTATTTGTCTGTGGAACTGCCGATCAGCGACCATTGGTAGTCCGGGTCCAACTCGAGAATGTTGTAATCGCTGTAAAACGACAGGAAGAAAGCGACCTGCAATTGACCGGGCTGACCGTTATGGGAAGGCCGTGCTTTCCCGATACTACATTTTTCTTTACCGTCGACAGCATCTTGATGACCACAATTCAGAACTTTGATTTTCCCATCCGGGCGTTTTGAATATTCTGCTGTGACATAATGCAGACCCCGTTCGAAACGATGATCGTAGCGGGCGATTTCATACCATTTACCAAGATAACGTTGTAAATTGAACTCTTTTACAGTGCTTTTGTCTATTGTTTTCATAGCCTTTTTCTCAGGTTTACGTAGAACAGGAAGGATGAGTTCTAACAAAACTCAGGACTTTTCGTATTATATCCAGTACTTTATGAACTTGTTATGGGTGAAATACAACAAGACGGTTTGCCTTTGCCACGGCGGAATTGGGCCATGGCAGTAATTGCTTTGGGGATGACGATGGCCGTGTTGGACGGGGCTATTGCGAACGTTGCTTTGCCTACGATTGCCGGAGATTTACATGTCAATCCATCCAGTTCTATCTGGGTAGTAAATGCTTTTCAGTTAGCAATGACCATCTCTTTACTGGCTTTTTCCTCTTTGGGTGATCTTTGGGGATATAAGCGGGTGTATGTGTTGGGCTTGAGTATGTTCACAGTGACTTCGCTGATATGTGCTCTTTCCGATTCGTTTATTACTTTGGTTATAGCCCGTGGTTTACAAGGTTTCAGTGCGGCAGCGATCACGAGTGTCAATACCGCTTTACTGAGGGTGATTTTTCCGGCCCGTTTTTTGGCCCGTGGAATGGGAATCAACGGGTTGATCATTGCTGTCGCTGCTGCTGCCGGCCCTACTGTTGCTGCCGGTATTTTAGCTATTGCCGATTGGCCCTGGTTGTTTGCCATCAATGTGCCCATAGGACTGGTTGCATTTGTATTGAGTTTGAAGTTTTTACCCCGGAATCCGGTAAAAGTAGAAGGACAACGTTTTGATGTAACGAGTGCGGTAATGAATGCCCTGACTTTTGGTTTGCTGATATGTGTAATCGATGGATTTGCTCACGATATTCATTGGTATATTCTGATTCCGGGTTTTGTTATCATGCTGATCATCGGCTGGTTTTTTATCAAACGTCAGAAAATGCAGACTTATCCTTTGCTTCCGGTCGATTTGCTGCGTAATAAGATCTTTTCCCTATCCTTGCTGACTTCCGTGTTTTCTTTTATAGCACAAATGCTGGCTTTGGTGTCTATTCCTTTCTTTTTTCAACGGGTATTACACCTGAGTGAAGTTGCGACGGGGTTATTGCTGACACCCTGGCCACTGGCCACTATGATTACAGCTCCGCTGGCCGGGCGTTTGATGGATCGTTACAATGCCGGTTTATTGGGGGGGATCGGATTGATGATATTCGGTACGGCTCTTTTGTTGTTGGCGATGATGCCTGCACATCCTTCACATATCGATATTATCTGGCGTATGTTTTTAGGAGGTATAGGTTTCGGTCTCTTTATTACCCCCAACAATAGAACGATTATTGCATCGGCTCCCAGAGAACGTAGCGGCGGAGCCAGGGGTATGCTGGGGATGGCCCGGCTCTTGGGACAGACTGTCGGTGCGGCTTTTGTGGCAGTCCTGTTTGCTATGTTTCCCGGACATGGGATGCGATATGCTTTGATTTTTGGAGCCGTTATCGCTGTTGTTTCGGCCGTTATCAGTAGTTTGAGACTCAGGAAGTAGAACCAGATCGGTATTTTTCATGGCTTTGGAGCGGTCTACAGCTCCGGCATGTAGAAGGATATGTTTCCCTTTCCAGTTGGATGGAATGATAAAATTCCGGCGATACCACAGGTCGGTTTTGTTTTTGCCGACGATACCCGAAAGTTCGGTTATTCCCTCCGACAGTGAGCGATGAGTTGCTGAAATAAGGGTAACATTTTGTCCGAACCGGCCAGGAGCATTTCGGGATGCCATTGGATACCTACGACAAAAGTGTGATCGGGCATTTCGACAGCTTCGATAACTCCATCAGGGGCTGTCGCTGTGATTTTCAGGTGACGTCCTAAATGGTTCAGGCATTGGTGATGAAAACTGTTGACTTCCAGTTGCTCTCCCCAAAGTCGGCCTAAAATAGAATCTTTTTCAATACTTACCGGGTGGAAAATATCCTCCCGTGGGCTGTATTGGCTGTGTAGCATAACCGGATGGCCGATGGCTGTGATATCCTGCCAAAGCGTACCGCCCAATACGACATTCAATAATTGTATTCCCCGGCAAATGGCTAATAGAGGCTTGTCTGTCCTTAGGATTTCTTCGGTCAACGCCCATTGTGCCCGATCGAGTCCGGTATGAAATTCCTCCAGGCAGGGATGAGGGAAGTCTCCGTATAAGATGGGGTTGATATCTCCTCCGCCCGAGAGAATAAAACCATCGCAGACTTCGGCATACCGGACAATGGAAGCCCGATCGGCTACCGGGGGAAGAAGCAGGGGAATGCCCCCTGCCTTAACGACTGCATCGATATAGTCTTTGTTGACGTATATCCTTTCCATCCCCAGAAATTTACCTTTATCTACGGTATGGAGATTTGTGCTGATACCAATAATCGGAGTCATTAATCGATCGGCTTGGTTTTGATAACGGTAATGCCGTTTTCTGTATACCGGTCTAAGATCCCGACTAAACTGATCAAATGGGGGGCTGCCATGTGAGCGTTCCAATCTTCGACAGTCTGCCAGGTTTCGTGAAACATGAAATCTTTCGGATCGTCTTTACTGACATGTAATTCATAATGCAAAGCCCCTTTTTCAGCTAATGTAGGCGCAATCAGATCTTCGAGAATTTTTTGCCATTCTTTTTCAGTATTTCCTTTGTTCCGGTTATAGGCGAACAATACCAACGAATCCGGGACTATCACGGGATTCGGAGCTTCCGAACGTTCCCAGCGTTGTAAAACCGGTTTTCGGTCTGTCAGTTCGTCTCTGCGGGCCCGAAAAGCTTGCAGATGTTCACTTTGGGTATGTTTTTTCCAAAGTTCTTCGTTTGCCCATATTTCATGAAAAATGAATTGACAGGGGTCTTCCCGATCTTCATACAAATGGTAACTGATAGCTCCTTCTTCCTGACGGGTCTTTTCGATGAGGTCGAGACAGGCTTTTTTTAATTCTCCGGCTTTCCCTTCGCGGGCATGGGAAATAGATACCAGAGTTAATTGTTCCGCAGTTTTTGACGTAAAATAGTTCATTGTAGCATTATTTTAAAAAATCCCTCACTTTTTTTTCTGCTTCCCGGAAGGCCTCTTCCAGCTTATCGTTGACGATGATCGTATCGAATTTGTCTGCGAAAGTCATTTCGTATTCTGCTTTTGCCAGGCGTTGTTCGATTTTTTCAGGAGCATCGGTCCCCCGGCCGGTCAAGCGTTGGCGTAGTACTTCTACAGATGGGGGCTGAATAAAGATCGATAACGCATTGTCTCCGAATTTCTTTTTGATATTTAGGCCGCCTACGACATCGACATCGAACAATACAGTATGACCTTTCGCCCAGATCCGGTCGATTTCACTGAGAAGCGTACCGTAGTAACATCCCGGATACACCTCTTCCCATTCCAAAAATTCTTTATTTTCAATTCGTTTCCTGAATTCATCTGCTGTAAAGAAATAATACTCTTTACCATGTATTTCTTTTCCCCGGGGAGCCCGGCAGGTTGCTGAAATAGAAAATTCCAACCCTAACCCCTTTTCCAATAAGTAATTTACAATTGTACTCTTACCCGCTCCACTCGGTGCTGAAAAAATAATTACTTTTCCCATACGATGATAGTTTATAAGGTTTATAAAGTTTGTAAAGTGGGATCAAAGTTTTTTTATAAAGTTCGATAACATTTTAGGTATTGTTTCGGTATCTGAGTTCGACGTTTGATTTTCGTTCATAGCCTTCGGTGATGTTATTCATAATCAAAGCAGTTGCTCTTTCGATTTGGTCTTTAAAACCGAAATCATGGCTTTTATCGAATAGCAAATAGATTTCTATACACAACTCTTTTGCCTTTTGCCATGCCAGACTATCTTCAAAACGTTCAATCTTCATGATTTATCCTTATTATGTTTAACACCAAGCGCCTGCAGGGTCCATGAACTTTAAAAATCTTATAAACTTTACGGACTTTAAAAACTTATAGGACATTCAAACTTTGCTCTTTTATCTTTTCCAGTTCGTCTTTCATTTTAACGACGAGTTTCTGGATGTCGTGGTCGTTGGCTTTAGAGCCCATGGTGTTGATCTCCCGACCGATTTCCTGAGCGATAAAACCGATTTTCCGGCCCGGAGCATCTTCATGTTCGATCGTTTCCAAAAAGTATTTACAGTGATTGGCCAACCTGACTTTCTCTTCTGTGATATCCAATTTTTCCAGGTAGTAGATAATTTCCTGTTCCAGCCGGTTTTCATCGATATTTTGAATATCCGTCCATTCATTGATTTTTTCCTGTAATTTCTGACGGATGACTTCTACACGTTTTACTTCAAATTGAGGTACCTGAGCAGACAGTTCCTGAATAAGTTCGATGCGGTGACATATATCTTTGATTAAAGCTTTTCCTTCCTGGATTCTGAATTTGTTGATTTCTTCCAAAGCTTTTTTTATTCCAGCTTCCAAAGCCTCCCATTCGGTATCTTCCAACTCTTCCGATTTGATTTGCAAGGTATCGGGGAAACGCATGACGGTTTGGAGAATCTTGTTTTTGTCGGCTTCGATGCCCAATTCGTTGGCGATGTCTAGTAATTGATTGAAGTATTGAGTTACTACAGGCTTATTAATGGTCACATCCTTATCGCTTTCTGTATTGTCAAAGTAGATACACATTTCTACTTTCCCCCGGTCTAATTGTTCTTTTACTATATTCCGGATTTCCATTTCTTTTTCTTTGTAAAGATTAGGCATCTTCAGATTCAAGTCCAGGGTTTTTGAATTCAGACTTTTAATTTCGATCACGACTTTCCTATTTCCGTTTTCGATGGTGATTTTTCCGAAACCGGTCATTGATTTTACCATAATATTGATTTTTGATTCTTCTGCAAAAATAACGATTTGTTTGTAAATATTCTTATTGCAGATTATTTCATTTTTCTTCGTATCTTTACACCCCAAAATAATAAAAGAGAAAAGATAGCAAAATCATAAATCAAGAATTGATTCATGGAAAACATCCGCAATTTCTGTATTATAGCGCATATTGATCACGGGAAGAGTACATTGGCCGATCGTTTGTTGGAATATACCGGGACGGTAACCGGTAAAGATTTACAGGCGCAGGTACTCGATGATATGGACCTCGAAAGGGAGCGTGGGATCACGATCAAGAGCCATGCCATTCAGATGGATTATCATTTTGAAGGGAAGAAGTACGTTTTGAATCTGATCGATACTCCGGGACATGTCGATTTTTCGTATGAAGTATCGCGTTCTATTGCAGCCTGTGAAGGCGCTTTACTGATCCTCGATGCTACTCAGGGAATACAGGCTCAGACGATTTCCAATCTTTACCTGGCCGTAGAGAACAACCTCGAAATTATTCCTGTATTGAATAAGATGGACATGCCGAATGCTATGCCGGAAGAGGTGAAAGATCAGATTGTGGAATTGATCGGATGTAAACGCGAGGATATTATCGAGGCCAGTGGAAAGACCGGGTTGGGGGTAGAGCAAATTTTGCAGGCGATTGTCGAGCGGGTACCGCATCCCGAAGGTTTTCCGAATCAGCCCTTACAGGCTTTGATCTTCGACTCCGAATTCAATTCTTTCCGGGGAATCATTACTTATTGCCGTATTGTAAACGGGAGTTTGCGCACCGGAGATGTGGTGAAATTCGTTAACACCGGGAAAGAATATACAGCCGACGAGATCGGTGTACTCCGTTTAAAACCCGAGCCACGGCAAGTGCTCGAGACCGGTGATGTGGGATATATTATTTCAGGTATCAAAACTTCCTCCGAGGTAAAAGTCGGAGATACGATCACTCATGTCGACGAACCTTGTGATGTTGCCATCGATGGTTTCGAAGAAGTGAAACCCATGGTATTTGCCGGGATTTATCCTATTGATTCGGAAGATTACGAAGATTTGAGGGCTTCGATAGAGAAATTGCAATTGAACGATGCATCGCTGACTTTCGAACCTGAATCTTCGGCAGCCTTGGGATTCGGTTTCCGTTGCGGATTTTTGGGAATGCTCCATATGGAGATCGTTCAGGAACGTCTGGACCGGGAATTCGATATGAATGTGATTACCACGGTTCCGAATGTGATGTATATCGCTCATACCACCAAAGGCGAGGTCTATGAGATGCACAATCCTTCGGATATGCCTTCTGCCAGCACGTTGGATTTTATAGAGGAACCGTTTATCCGTGCCCAGATTATTACTCCGGCCGATTATATCGGTCCGATTATGACCTTGTGTCTTGGGAAACGGGGGATTTTGATCAACCAGCAATATCATACCGGTAACCGGATAGAGATCACCTATGAAATGCCCTTAGGAGAGATTGTGTTCGATTTTTACGATAAATTGAAAAGTATAACGAAAGGATATGCTTCGTTCGATTATTATCAGATCGGATATCGGCGGGCAAATCTGGTGAAACTGGATATTTTATTAAACGGAGAGTCCGTCGATGCACTGTCGGCATTGATTCATTTCGATAATGCCTATGGTTTCGGGCGTCGCATTTGTGAGAAGCTCAAAGAACTGATACCGCGTCAACAGTTCGATATCGCCGTACAGGCAGCGATCGGAGCTAAAGTCATCGCCCGGGAGACAATCAAAGCAGTGCGTAAAGACGTGACGGCCAAATGTTATGGGGGGGATATTTCCCGGAAAAGAAAATTGCTGGAAAAGCAGAAAAAAGGAAAGAAGCGGATGAAACAGATCGGAAATGTCGAAGTTCCTCAAAAAGCTTTCCTGGCTGTGTTGAAGTTAGATTAAAGTGAAAGGAATGACAGGCTTATTCTTCGGGTCTTTTAACCCGATTCACAATGGTCATCTGAAGATCGCACAGTATTTGTTGTACAAAGGATATTGTCAGCGGATTTGGTTTGTCGTTTCGCCTCATAATCCGTTGAAAAGCGATCGTTCTTTATTGGATGAGCAAAAAAGATTGGAAATTGTGAAAGCTGCGATCCGTGGGGATGAAAGGATGCAGGCATGTGATGTCGAGTTCGGTTTGCCTAAGCCTTCCTACACTTATGCCACTTTGCAGCTGTTGAAAAAAAAATGGCCGGAGGAAGAGTTTGCTTTGATCATCGGAGAGGATAACCTGAGAGATTTTCATAAATGGCGGAATGCTAAAGAAATTGTGGAAAATTACCGTCGTAAAGGAGAGGGGGTATCCGCTTCGATGTGGGAAAATCTATTTCTGATAGACGCACCTCTTGCCGATGTTTCTTCGACGGAAATCCGGGAGATGCTCGGAGAAGGGCAGGATATTTCACCTTATGTGCCTCAGCCGGCTTTGCCTTTGATCCTGAATTATTATTCCGTAAAATGAAAATCCTGTTTTGTCTATTATTATGGGGGACAATCTCTTCAGGTGTTTATGCACAACGGGTGCTTCCTGCAAAAAGTAAAGAACAGAAGAGAACAGAAAAACAGATAGAAAAGAAAGAAAATTCTCTCCGGCAGAAAGATACCGAGTTGCGGTGGGATCCCCGCCGATTACCTTCAAAGAGTAAAGGTTTTCCGGAAATCTCTGCCTGGCATACCGGGACAGCAGGTATTGTCGCTTCGGATGCAGCAGAAATCAGTCTTTTTAATCCCACACGGATCGGTTTCTCAAAACGTACGGAAATCCTTTTTCGGATAGCTGAGGAACCTTTTTTACCTAATATCGGGTTGAAACACCGTTGGTGGGGGAACAGGCGTTTT
>OGDO01000988.1_pt1 | contig 9903 bp, 6 predicted proteins | sample 1570431 | NCBI WGS metagenome assembly OGDO01 (sample SAMEA2582183, study PRJEB24529) | metagenome | reverse complement strand
GAGAAAATAGAGCACGATCGTGCGGATAAAAGCAGTAGCCATAGTCATCCTCCCTTTTTGGGAGTTTGCCCCGCGGAGGGGCGAAATAACCGCTTTCATCCGGAGAAGTCCGGTTTGAAATATATTAAAAAACGCAGAAGTGAAAGGAGCTATGGAGTTTCTCCATCATAAGCGCCAGCGCCCGCCTTTGGCGGGACGACGAGGTGGGAAGAGGATCGAAATTTCGGCGGATGCTTCCCCGTGCCCGTGGGCGCGCACACAGCCGGCAAACATGCGGGCGACCGCAGAACAAAGGGGCTGTGACCACGGGAAAAGCGACAAATGACTGCGCATTTGTCCTTTTGAAGAAGCGGCTTTGCGCCGTAAAGGGGTATTTTGCCCATTTTTCAAAAATCATCAAAAGGAGAATGTTATCATATGTGCGGAATCGTTGGATTCATTGGTCAGGAACAGGCGGCCCCCATCCTGCTGGACGGGCTCGCGCATCTGGAATACCGCGGATATGACTCCGCGGGCGTGGCCGTCATCTCGGCGCAGGGAAAGCTGCAGGTCGAAAAAGCGGTGGGCCGGCTCAAGGTCCTCAGCGAACAGATCCACGGCGGCGCGGACCTCGAGGGCTGCATCGGCCTCGGTCATACCCGCTGGGCGACGCACGGCGCGCCGAACATCATCAACTCTCACCCCCACGTGAGCGAAAACGGCAAGTTCGCCGTCATCCACAACGGCATCATCGAAAACTACGTCGAGATCAAGGAATTTCTGATCGGTCAGGGCATCCGGTTCAAGTCCGAGACCGATACCGAGGTCGTGGCGCAGCTGCTGGAATTCTACTACAACGAGTGTCACGACTTTTTAGAGGCCGTGGGCCGCGTGCTGCGCCGCATCGAGGGTGCCTACGCCCTCGGTATGCTCTGCGCCGACTGCCCGGACCGCATCATCGCCGCGCGCAAGGACGCGCCGCTGCTGCTCGGCTACGGCAAGGGCTGCAACTTCCTCGCCTCCGACGTGACGGCCATCATCAAGCACACGCGCGACGTCGCCTATATGGAAGACGGCGAGGTCGCCGTGCTGACGCGCGAGGGCATCGAGGTCTACGACGCGCTGGAGCAGAAGGTCGAAAAGAAGCACTTTACCATCGACTGGGAGGTCTCCGCCGCGGAAAAGGGCGGCTACCAGCACTTCATGCTCAAGGAGATCATGGAGCAGCCCGAGGCGCTGCGCCGCGCGATCTCCCCGCGCATCAAGGACGGCAGGGTCATCTTCGACGATCTCAAGCTCCCCGTTGAGAAGATGCGTGAATTTACCCGCATTTTCATTGTGGCCTGCGGCTCTTCGTACCATGTCGGCATGATCGGCAAGTACAATCTTGAGCATCTGCTGCGCCGCAATGTCGAGGTCGTGCTCGCGTCCGAATTCCGCTACAGCGACCCCATCGTGGACGATAGGTCGCTCGTCATTGTGATCTCCCAGTCGGGCGAAACGCTCGATACCATGGCCGCGCTGCGCGAGGCGAAAAAACGCGGCGGCTACATCCTCTCCATCGTCAACGTGGTCGGCTCGTCCATCGCGCGTGAGTCGGATGACGTGCTCTACACCTGGGCGGGCCCCGAGATCGCCGTTGCGACGACAAAGGCCTATTCTACGCAGCTCGCAGTGCTCGACATGATCGGCCTTGCGTTTGGCGAGGCGCTCAGCACGGTGAAAAAGGAGGAGTACAACGAGGCGGTCGCAGAGCTTCAGAAGCTGCCGGAGAAGATGGAGCAGTTCCTCGCGAGCGAGAGCTGCGAGGCCATCCCCAAGTACGCTTCCCAGTATTTCAACCACAATTCTGTCTTCTTCATCGGCCGCAACCTCGACTATGCGCTCGGACTCGAGGGCTCGCTCAAGCTCAAGGAGATCAGCTACATCCACTCCGAGGCCTACGCCTCCGGCGAGCTCAAGCACGGCACGATCTCGCTCATCGAGGACGGCACGCTCGTTATCGCGCTCGGCACCTACGCCCCGCTTTTCGACAAGGCCATGAGCAACGTGGTCGAGGTCAAGGCCCGCGGCGCGGACGTTCTCGCGCTTGCGACCGAGAGCCACCGCGGCGAGATGGCGAAGACCGTCGAAAATGTTATCACGATCCCCGATACGGCGCAGATGCTGCTGCCGTCGCTCGGCGTCGTGCCGCTGCAGCTGTTGGCGTATTATATCGCGCTCCAGCGCGGATGTGATATTGATAAGCCTCGCAATCTTGCGAAATCTGTCACTGTTGAATAAAAAGGGAGCACCCGAAAGGGTGCTTCTTTTTTTGCGCCCGCAGGGCGCACTCTATTATCCCCCACACCGTGTGGGGGACGCGGGAAAGGGGGATATTCTCTTTCTCGAAAGAGAATATCCCCCTTACACCCCCAAGAGAAAGGACGAGGGGAGCCCCCCTCGACCTCCAACATTGGCAGTTTGCAGCTTGAATAACTGCACGCGCTGCGCAGTGTGGGTGCGGTGTACATGGCTTCGCCATGAATCCCTGCGAGTCGTGATCTGACAGCAACCGCGCCTTACTATCGTGAGGCGCGAGTGACGTTTGCTCGGCGGCAGACTGCGTGCGAAATAGCGGCATTGCTGCGCTCGCCGCATTGTTGGCACTGGCGGTAGACGGAAATTAGTTTGTACTCCTACAAGATCAGCAGAGCGGCACCCGCAAGGGGTGTGCCGCATCCGTAAGGCGGCAGAGCCGCCAACGGCTGCGCAACAGCGGATAATAGAAGCACACCAAGTCGTATAGCAACACTAAACGCGGCAACGCTGCGCGTAAGCATTTCCATTCCGGAGGCAAAAAGGTCATTCGAGATTGAGACTGCCAATCTAAAACCTTTCTCTTGGGGGATTTAAAGGGGGATATTCTCTTTTGTGAAAGAGAATATCCCCCTTTGCCCGCTCCCCTACGGGTACGCAGGGATTCTCGGTTTGTCTTGACAAACAATTTCAGTCATGGTATGCTGAGCGCAATAAAGGCAGCGAGAAAGAAGCCTTTTCTTTTCACCCGCTCAAGAGAGGGGACGGCCGGTGCAAGTCCCTGCGGAACGGAAAAGGCGGCGCTTTTGAGCCGCGCGGCGGAAATGCCGCGCCGGTCCCTCCGTTACAAGGGAACGAAGTGCCCCGCATCCAGCGGGGAATTCAGGTGGAACCACGGACAATGATTTGTTCGCCCTGAGCCTACTTTAATAGGCTCAGGGCGTTTTTTATCTCCTGAGCCAAGTACCGAAAGGAGAAATTCACCATGAAAAACACCGAAAAGACGATGGACAAGATCGTCGCGCTGTGCAAAAACCGCGGTTTTGTCTTCCCCGGCAGCGAGATCTACGGCGGCCTTGCCAACACCTGGGACTACGGCCCCCTCGGCGCCGAGCTCAAGAAGAACATCAAGAACGCCTGGTGGAAGAAGTTCGTGCAGGAGAATCCCTACAACGTCGGCCTTGACGCCGCGATCCTGATGAACCCGCAGACCTGGGTGGCGAGCGGCCATCTCGGCGGCTTCTCCGATCCTCTGATGGACTGCCGCGAGTGCCACGAGCGCTTCCGCGCCGACAAGGTCATTGAGGACTGGTGCGCCGAGACCGGCTTCGAGCTTTCCAAGCCCATCGACGCCTTCTCCCAGCAGGAGATGAAGGACTTTGTCGAAGAGCACAGCATTCCCTGCCCCACCTGCGGCAAGCACAACTTCACCGATATCCGTCAGTTTAACCTCATGTTCAAGACGTTCCAGGGCGTGACCGAGGACGCAAAGAACACCGTCTACCTCCGCCCCGAGACCGCTCAGGGCATTTTCGTGAACTTCAACAACGTCCAGCGCACTACCCGGAAGAAGCTGCCCTTCGGCATCGGCCAGATCGGCAAGTCCTTCCGCAACGAGATCACGCCGGGCAACTTCATCTTCCGCGTGCGCGAGTTCGAGCAGATGGAGCTCGAGTTCTTCTGCAAGCCGGGCACCGACCTTGAGTGGTTCAACTACTGGCGCACGTTCTGCCACAACTGGCTGCTCTCCATCGGCCTGAAGGACGAGAACCTCCGCCTGCGCGACCACGATCCCGAGGAGCTGTGCTTCTACTCCAAGGCAACGACGGACTTCGAGTTCCTCTTCCCGTTCGGCTGGGGCGAGCTCTGGGGCGTTGCCGACCGCACGGACTACGACCTCACGCAGCATCAGAACACCAGCGGCGTGAAGATGGTCTATCGCGAGGGCGAGGGCAAGGACATGGTCGAATACGTCCCCTACGTCATCGAGCCGTCGCTCGGCGTGGAGCGCAGCGTGCTCGCGGTCCTGTGCGACGCCTACGATGAAGAGGTCGTCGGTCAGGACAAGAAGGGCAACGACGACGTGCGCGTCGTGCTGCACTTCCACCCCGCACTCGCCCCCTTCAAGGCCGCGATCCTGCCGCTTTCCAAGAAGGACGTGCTCGCCGGTCCCGCGATGGAGCTCTACAACGAGCTTTCCAAGGAATTCATGGTCGACTACGACGAGACCGGCTCGATCGGCAAGCGCTACCGCCGCGAGGACGAGATCGGCACGCCGTACTGCATCACGTTCGACTTCGACACCGTCGGCGACGAGGCCAACGGCATCGCGGCCGACCACTGCGTCACCATCCGCGAGCGCGACAGCATGGAGCAGGTCCGTATCCCCATCGATCAGGTCAAGGACTTCCTGCGCGAAAAGTGCGCGTTCTGAGAAAAGTTTTCCACAGAATAGCAAGAAGGACAGCTCTCTTTCGAGAGCTGTCCTTTGTTCTTTATTTTTCGATCTTCCGGCTCACCAAAAATCCGGCTTCCTCCTTTATGATCTCATATTCCTCAGCCATCGAATTTTCAGACCCGACCACGCAGTAGTCGCATCTGTCGGCGTTCCCGCAGGTGCCGCGGCGGAGCAAGGTGCCGTGAAGTTGGCTCATTCCCCAGTAGTCGGAATTGCAGAAAAGCGGCAGCACCTGCATCAGATCGTGCTTTTTCGCAAATTCCGCATTTGGGCACTGCGCAAAATGGTATCGCGCGGCACGTTTTTCTTGTCGTACGGCTCGGATACATTGCAGAAGCACACCGGATGCTGCGCGTACAGCTTGCGGTCCCTTTTCCCACTCCTTGGAAGACCTTGTCGATCAGCCACATGTCAAAGCTGCGGTTCAAGTCAAAAATCTTTCCCAGCTTTACAAATCCCGACATAAAAAGGCTCGTGACAAGCTCCTGCAATTCCTCTGCCGGCGGATGGTCCGGCAGCAGAGGGTACAGGGAGAAGATCACGATGCTGCCGTAGATTGCGAGGGCATGGCTGGTCTTTTTTCCACCGTAGTCAGGGAGCTCTTTGAGATATTCGCCATACTGGCGACCGGCAAGAACCCCACAAAGCAGGAAACTTGTCCGGTTGCGTTTTTCCTGTCGAAATGATATACTTTGTTATTATGCTTTCAGAAAGGGGACGTCCCCAACATGCGTTTTTTCTCTTCCCTGGTGCGGCCTGACGAGTCGACGGGCGCGGTGATGCGCTGGGTGCACCGCATCTGGGTCTTCTTCTGGCTCACGGTGCTGGGCGCTGGCATTGGCCTTCTCTCGCTCTACCTCACGGCACATTCCTACGCAAGCATCGACGCGACAGCGCTTTTGCAGTCGTATTTCAAAATTCCGCTGCTCGTAGCGATGAACCTGCTTGCGCCGATCTTACTCGTCTACCTCGGCTTTTTCCTCTTTGCTCGTCCGTGGGCGGCGTACCTGCTCTCGGCGCTGCCGTTTTTCACGCTCGCACTCGCGAGCTACTACAAGGTGCAGCTGCGCGGCGACCCCGTGCTCGCCACCGACCTGCGGGTCATCCGCACGGCGGGCGGCATCATGGGCAACTACACGTTCGAAATTTCCGCGCCCGTGATCGTCGTTCTTGAGGGGTTTGTGCTGATGTTCGTGCTCTCGTGCCTGATGCTCCGAAAAGAGCGCATGAGCCCGCGCTCCCGCCTTGCGGGCATCATGCTCATGCTCTCTGTCACGCTCGCGTGCTATTTTGAGTTCTACACCAGTTCATCTATCTACAAAGAGACCGCCAACAACGACCTCATTTCCCCGTGGTCGGCGGTCGAGGTCTACATCTCTCGCGGCACGACGTATCCGTTCCTACACAGCGTGCAGGACATGTTCCCCGAGCCGCCGGAGGGCTACCGCGAGAGCGAGGCCAAGCAGATCCTTGAGCAGTATGCGGACACCGACATTCCCGACGATCAGAAGATCACGGTCGTCGGCATCATGCTCGAGGCATTCTCCGACCTGTCCGACTTCCCCCAGTTAAATGAAATCTCCGCCGTGCGGAATCTCTACGAGCCGCTGCACGAGCTCGAGAGCCGCAGCGTCTCGGGCAACCTCCTCACGAATATCTTCGCCGGCGGCACGACGAACACCGAATGGGGCTTCCTCACGGGGTACAGCCAGCACGAGGAGTTCCGCGGCCCGACCAATTCCTACGTCCGCTACTTCAAGGATCAGGGCTACGACGCGCTCTACCGCCATCCCGGCTACTCGTGGTTCTACAACCGCAGCAACGTCAACGAATACCTTGGCTTTGACGAGTGCGTCTTTAACGAATCGGGCTTCGGCGACCTCATCTCCATCGAGGACGCGCTCTTCAAGTCCGACACCGTGCTCGTCGACTACCTCTTAAACGACATCGACTCGCGCACGGAGGACGATGACCCTCTCTTCCTCTTCTCCGTCTCGTACCAGAACCACGGGCCGTACAGCTCCGAGACCTACTGGGAGGAGTACGTCACGCCCGCCAAGACCGGCTGGTCGATGGAAAGCTGCTGCGTCATCAACAACTACCTGGCCGGCATCCGCAGCACGATCGAGCAGATGCGCCGCCTCACGCGCGAGCTGGAAGCGCGCGATGAGCCCATCGTGCTCGTGCTCTTCGGCGACCACAAGCCGTGGATGGGCAACGGCAGCAGCGTCTACGCCGAAATGGGCGTTGACCTCGACGTGTCTACGCAGGAGGGCTTCTACAACTATTTCTCCACCCCCTACCTCATCTATGCCAACAAGGCCGCCAGGGAATCCCTCGGTCAGGACTTCCGCGGCGACGGCGGCGACATTTCCCCGTGCTTCCTGATGGACAAGCTCTTCTTTGAGTGCGGCTGGACGGGCGACGGCTTCATGCAGCTCCAGCGCGAGACGCGCGCCGTCACGCCGCTGATGCACGAGGACGGCTACCGCATGGTCAACGGTTCCATCACGCTCGACGTGCCCCCAGACGTCGCCGAGATCTGCCGCAGGTACCTCTGCGCGCAGTATTACCGCGAGCAGCACTTTGTTTCCGAATCGTAAAAAGGAGAATCGCCATGAAATCTTTCAAAATCACCGCACTTTCCCTCGTCCTGGTTCTGCTTCTCGCCGCCTGCGGCGCGAAAAACGACACCCCCGATGAACCCGCCGTCGATCCGACGCCGGAACCTCCTATCGAGCAGCCGGTGGAAAAAACGCCCGACGAGCGCATCAACGACATCATTGCAGATATGAGCATCGAGGAAAAAGTCGGCCAGCTCTTCTTCGTCCGCTGCCCCGAAACGGGCGCGGCGGAGGACGTCGAAACCTATCACCTCGGCGGGCTGCTGCTCTTCGGCAGGGACTATAAGGACGCAAACGGTGACTGGCTCACCGAGGACGACTTCACCGCGGCGCTCGCGTCCTATCAGGACGCGGCGGCCATCCCGCTTTTCATCGGCAGCGATGAAGAGGGCGGCACGGTCACGCGCGCGAGCAAAAACCCGAATCTCTTCTCCGAACCTCTCCCCTCCCCGCAGGAGCTCTATGCCGCGGGCGGCCTCGACGGGCTGCTCGAACGAACGCTCAGCTACAACCAGAAGCTCAAAGCGTTCGGCGTCAACGTGAACTTCGCCCCCGTGTGCGATGTGTCGACGAATCCCGACAACTTCATCTACGCGCGCTCGTTCGGGCAGGACGCGCAGACGACCGCGGACTATATCTCAAGCGTCGTGCCCGTCTATGCGCAGTCCGGCGTCGCCTGCGTCTTAAAGCACTTCCCCGGCTACGGCAACAATGCCGACACGCACACGGGCATCGCGCTCGACGCGCGCCCGTACACCACGTTTGAAAAGTCCGACCTCGTCCCCTTTGAATCCGGCATCGCCGCGGGCGCGCCGTTCGTGCTCGTGAGCCACAACATCGTCGAGTGCATGGACGGCGCGTATCCTGCGTCCCTTTCGGCGAAGGTCCACACACTGCTGCGCGACACGCTCGGCTTCACCGGCGTCATCGTGACGGACGATCTCGCGATGGATGCCGTCAAAGCCTACGCGCAGGACGGCAGCGCCGCCGTGCTGGCCATTCAGGCGGGCAACGACATGATCGTGACCACCGACTATCAGACGCAGATCCCGCAGGTGATCGCCGCCGTCCAGTCCGGCGAGATCGCCGAAAGCGATATTGACGCGCACGTTTTCCGCGTGCTGCACGAAAAACAGGCGCTCGGCCTGATCGACTAAAGGAGAACCCCATGGAAACAAGAAAACTCTACTATGAAGATCCCTTTCAGAAGGGCTTTGCCACCACCGTCGTCTCCTGCGACGCTGTCAAGGGCGGCTACGCCGTTGTCCTCGCGGAGACGGCCTTCTACCCCGAGGGCGGCGGCCAGCCGTATGACACCGGCGTTTTGGGCGAGGCGAACGTGCTCGAGGTCCACGAGAAAAACGGCGTTATCACGCACCTTTGTGACAAGCCCTTCGAGGTGGGAAAGAGCGTCTCCGGCAAGATCGACTGGGCGCGCCGCTTCGACCACATGCAGCAGCATTCGGGCGAGCACATCTGCTCGGGCCTCATCTGCGAGCGCTTCCACTGCGACAACGTCGGCTTCCACATGGGCGCGGACGTCGTCACGATCGACTTCAACGCCGACATTTCGTGGGATGAACTTATGGAGATTGAACAGCTCGCCAACCTGTACATCTATGAGGATCACCCCATCGACATCCAGTTCTATCGCGGCGCGGAGCTCGACAAGGTCGAGTACCGCAGCAAAAAGCCGCTCGAGGGCGACGTGCGCATCGTCTCCTTCCCCGGCGCGGACTGCTGCGCCTGCTGCGGCACGCACGTCGTGCGTTCCGGTCAGGTGGGACTCGTCAAGTTCCTCTCCGTGCAGAAGTTCCGCGACGGCGTTCGCATCGAGCTTCTTTCCGGCAAACGCGCGCACCGCTACCTTTCGGAGTGCTGGGCGCAGGACGTGCGCATCGCACAGGCCCTCTCCGTCAAGCCGAATGCGAGCTTTGCGGGCGTCGAGCGCGTGCTCGCTGAGCTTTCCGCGCTCAAGCAGCGCTGCGCAAAGCTCGAAGAGTCCGTCTTCGCCCAGACCGCCGCGCAGTACGAAGGCAAGGGCGACGTGCTGCTCTTCGAGGACGAAATGTCCGGCGACAGCCTGCGCAAGCTCTGCGACGCGGTCACGAACCACTGCGGCGGCCGCTGCGCGGTCTTTGCCGGCGCGGACGGCGCGTACAAGTACGCCATCGGGCATGTCGGCGGCGATCTTCGTGAGCTCACGAAAAAGATGAATGCCGAGCTGAACGGCCGCGGCGGCGGCAAGCCGAATTTTGTGCAAGGCAGCGTGGCCGCTGCACGCGGGGCGATCGAAGCATTTTTCGCAGAATAATTTGCAGCGATTCCCGCACCAATGCGGGAGAAGTTTCCCCTGCACCGTGCAGGGGAGCGAGTCAAAGGGGCCATTCTCTTTTGCGAAAGAGAATGGCCCCTTTGGAACCCCAAGAGAAAGACTTTGATTGGCCGTCTCAGGCCCGAATGGCCTTTGTGCCTCCGGAAGGTGACTGCCTGCGCGCGGCGTTGCCGCGTTTAGAGCTGCTATACGATTTGACTTGCTCCTAC
>OGDO01000987.1_pt1 | contig 9903 bp, 8 predicted proteins | sample 1570431 | NCBI WGS metagenome assembly OGDO01 (sample SAMEA2582183, study PRJEB24529) | metagenome | reverse complement strand
AAAAGAAAACCTCTACCCAGGTATTGGTGCAGGCTGCCGACCTGCGTGATGCAGTGAAGAAACTGGATGAGGGCATGAAAGGCACAATGGCCGACTATCAGATAGCATCTGTAGCGGAAACCGCCATTATGGATGTATATCCGTACAGTGCAGAGCCCGACGACAAACCGGAAGTTTAATTTAAGTGATGAGTTATAAGTTATGAATTATTATTGCGAGCCATAACTTATAACTCATAACTCATAACTCAAAAAAACGATGATTGCAGAGAATTTAAAACAAGTACTGAGCGAACTGCCTGAAAAGGTACGGCTGGTGGCTGTTTCCAAATTTCACCCCAACGAGGCGATAGAAGAAGCGTATCGTGCCGGCCAGCGTGTGTTCGGAGAAAGTAAGGTGCAGGAAATGACTGCCAAATACGAAAGTCTACCCAAAGACATAGAATGGCATTTCATCGGGCATCTGCAAACAAACAAAATAAAATATATCGTTCCTTACGTAGCGCTGATTCATGGCATAGACTCCTACAAGCTGTTGGCCGAAGTGGACAAGCAGGCTGCCAAAGCCGGAAAAACCGTCAACTGCCTACTGCAGTTGCACATTGCCCGGGAAGAGACCAAGTTTGGATTCAGCTTTGACGAATGCCGGGAAATGCTGGCAGCCGGTGAATGGAGAGAGCTCAAGCATATCCGGATATGCGGATTGATGGGCATGGCCACAAATACGGACAATGACGAACAAATCAAAACAGAGTTTTGTTCTTTAAATAGCTTCTTCAATGAAGTGAAAGCCAAGTGGTTTGCCGATGCAGAGTCATTCCGGGAACTGTCCATGGGGATGTCTCACGACTATCACGAGGCCATTGCAGCCGGGAGCACCTTAATACGTGTAGGAAGCAAGATTTTTGGAGAAAGAAACTATTAACCATAAAAAATCATTATCATGGCAACATTAGAAACTACTTTTGCAGGGCTGAAACTCAGAAACCCCATTATCGTCAGCAGCTCCGGACTGACAGACAGCGCCGCCAAGAACCAGAAACTATCTGAGGCCGGCGCAGGTGCCATTGTGCTAAAATCACTCTTTGAAGAGCAAATCATGATGGAGGCTGACTGGATGGGAGACCCGAACATGTACCCCGAAGGCAGTGACTACCTTGTAGGATATATCCGCGAACATAAGCTGGGTGAATATCTGAACCTGATTAAGGAAAGCAAAAAGGTTTGCAATATCCCCATCATAGCCAGCATCAACTGCTATCAGAATGCCGACTGGGTGGAATTTGCCGCCAAAATAGAAGAAGCCGGCGCAGACGCACTGGAAATCAATATCCTTGCACTGCAGACGGATGTACAATATGCTTACGGCAGTTTCGAGCAACGCCACATCGACATTCTGAGCCACATCAAGAAGACGGTCAAGATACCCGTCATCATGAAGCTGGGTGACAACCTGACCAATCCGATAGCTCTGATAGACCAGCTGTATGCCAACGGTGCCGCCGCAGTAGTGCTGTTCAACCGCTTCTACCAGCCGGACATCAACATTGAGAAAATGATACAAGTATCCGGCAACGTATTCAGCAATGAAGCCGATTTGTCCAAAGCCCTGCGCTGGATAGGCATCGCTTCGGCAGCCGTAAACAAACTCGATTATGCTGCTTCCGGTGGTATCCACTCGCCCGAAGGCGTTGTCAAGGCAATATTAGCAGGTGCTTCGGCCGTAGAGATATGCAGTGTGCTTTATCAGAATTCAGCTACCATCATTGAAGAATACATCCGCTTCCTCAACTTGTGGATGGACCGCAAAGGTATGGAAACCATCAGCCAGTTCAAAGGTATTCTGAACGTAAACGACCCGAAGGGAGTCAATACCTTCGAACGTACACAGTTCTTGAAATACTTCTCTTCACATGAATGAGACAAAAGGCTGACAAGAAGACAATAAAATTGAAAGGGTGATAACACTACAATGACGTTATCACCCTTTCATTTTATACTATACCGCTATCTTTTTATTTCTTCTTATCCAGCGCCTCAAAGCAGGAATTCTTGCTCACGAATTCCGGAACAATATCCTTCATGGCAGCAACAATTTTCATCTGGTCATAGGTGTAACTTACATCAATCAGCTTCTGGATACGCTCCTTCACCTCGTCATAGTCATACTCACGCACCGTGGCAATCATAATCTTCTCATGATAGGTGGGCTTTGTAAGCTCCTTCACATTCAAGAGTTCCTCGTAGAGCTTCTCGCCATGACGAAGACCGGTAAATTCAATCTTCACATCCGTACGTCCGGAAAGGCTGATCATACGCTTGGCAAGGTCCACAATCTTCACCGGCTTACCCATGTCGAAGATATAGATTTCACCGCCGTTGCCCATACTGCCGGCCTCAAGAACAAGGCGGCAAGCTTCGGGAATGGTCATGAAGTAACGGATTATCTCAGGATGGGTCACTGTCACCGGGCCGCCACGCTGAATCTGGTCGCGGAAACGGGGAATGACAGAACCGTTGGAACCCAGCACATTGCCGAAACGCGTAGTGATGAACTGAGTGACATGGCCTCCCTCCTTCTGCAACTTCTTCGCAAGAGACTGCACATAAATCTCGCAAATACGCTTGGAACAGCCCATCACGTTTGTAGGGTTAACAGCCTTGTCCGTAGAAATCATCACAAACTTCTCGGCACCGTATTTCACGGCAAGATCGGCAACGGTGCGCGTGCCGAATACGTTCACCTGGATGGACTCGGAAACGTTGTCCTCCATCATCGGCACATGCTTGTAGGCGGCCGCATGGAAAATATACTGGGGCTTGAACTCCCTGAAGATATCCTCCATGCGCGTGGCATTGGAGATGTCGGCTATGATGGTCTCAGCATCGATGTCGCGCCAACGGTCCTGAAGTTCCAGACGGATGTCATGCAGAGGAGTCTCGGCTTGGTCCACTAAAATAAGCTTGTAGGGATTGAACGAAGCCACCTGGCGCATGATTTCGCTGCCGATGGAGCCGGCGGCGCCTGTAATCATCACACGCTTGCCCTCCAGATGAGAGGCAACCTTATGGATATCTATCTCGATAGGATTGCGCTGAAGCAGGTCCTCAATCTGAATTTCCTTCAACTGTGTGCGGCTCAGCGCCTGACCGTTCCACTCGCTCAAAGGAGGCGCGGTCATCAGTTTGATGTTGTGCACCAGCAGGCGGTCAGCCATGTCGGACTTCTTCAGTTCCTCCATCTTGGCAGGAGAAATGCTGACGGTCTGCACATCGCGGTCGTTCAGCACATCAATCAGCGTATCATCGTTGGGGAACACCTTGACCCCCATCATCACCTTATTGATAAGCTCAGGTTCGTCCGCAATGAATCCGCGCAGACGGTAGTGGTTGCGCAGATTGACACGCAATGCCTTGGCAATGTTGACCCCGGCTTCCTTGGCACCGTAAATAAACACATTGGCACTGTGGGTGCCGTCGAAGTTCAGCGCCTCGAAGAAAGTCTTGACAATCACACGGGAGCATGCCATCATGGCAAAGCTGATGATATAGGACATGAACAGCACGCTGACCGGAGCCAGGTTAAACTCCAAATAGCTTTCCGTCAGGACGCTCGTTATCATCAGCAGTGCATACGACACCGTCAATGACACAAAAATGCGCATGATATCCACAAAGGAGGAAAAGCGCAGTACATTGGAATACGTACGGAAAACACGGAAGAAAATCAAGTTGACAACAACCGTCCATAAAATGGTCTTGTCAATGGTAGAGGATTCCAAAAAAATGCTTCTGAAATCATATCGGAGAGCATAGGCCAACAGACTGGATATGACGATGATAAATACGTCAATTAATAGAATAGTCCATATCGGAAGCACTTTCGCGGAAAGATACCGATGAAAAAAATTTCGCTTCATTTTGCTTGACAGTTTTGTTTTAGGCGAGGCAAAGATACACTATTTTAGTCAAAACAGACAATAAATCGATAAAAAAATGTTATAACAATTATTTATCGTCTATAAAGAAACCATCCCACCTCCCCCGTTTTAACAGTCAGAAAGCGGGATAGAAATAGTTTTACCCCGGAAAATGCGATATCCGCTACATCAGATTACTTGCCAACTCGCTCAACTGGCTACGTTCTCCTTTCACCAGATTGACATGGGCAAACAAGTTCTGGTCCCTCATACGGTCTATCATATAGACAAGTCCATTGGACTGACTGTCCAGATAGGGTTGGTCTATCTGCTGAATATCACCGGTAAACACCATTTTTGTACCTTCGCCGGCACGGGTGATGATGGTCTTAATCTCATGTGGGGTCAGGTTCTGGGCTTCATCGATAATACAGTAGGTTTCGCTCAAGCTGCGCCCACGGATAAAGGCTAATGCCTCGATGACCAATTGTTCACTTTTTTGCATATCCTCCAAGCGTTTCACTTCAGAGGAATTGGCAGCGAACTGATGCTTGATTACATTCAAATTATCAAACAAAGGCTGCATGTAAGGAGCCACTTTCTCATTGGCATCACCGGGAAGGAATCCAAGGTCCTTATTGGATAGGGCTACGATGGGACGTGCCAGAAGAATCTGCTTGTAGTCGGTAAGTTTTCCCAATGCAGCGGCCAGTGCCAGCAGGGTCTTGCCGGTTCCCGCCTTACCAGTCAGGGCAACCAGCTTGATGTTCGGGTCATTCAGCACCTCAAAAGCAAAGCTCTGCTCAGCATTACGCGGTTCAATGCCATAATTCCTTGTCTTGTTGACCCGACAAATCGAATGGGCAAAGGGATTATAACGCGCAAGCACACTGCTGCGGTCACTCTTCAGCACAAAGCATTCATTAGGACGAATGATGTCCTTAAAATCAAACTCGTTGATGTCCAGTCCTTCTTTGGAAGAATAAATGCGGTCTATCAGCGCAGGGTCAATACCCTCGAACACTTCATTCGACTTTTCGAATATATCCACATTGATTACCTTATCATTGATGTAGTCTTCGCACAGCAGACCGATGGAACGCGCCTTCATGCGCAGATTCACGTCTTTCGTGACAAGGATGGTTTTCATTTTAGGCTTTTTGGTGGAAAGCCAGTCCACTACCGACAGAATCTGATGGTCGGGGATGCGTTCGGGAAAGGAATCACGTACCCGGGGAGAGTCCACCATGCCTGCCACCACAAACAGACGGCCCAAGCCCTCTCCCAATGGCGCCCCTTTGGTGAACAGATTGTCATCGGTAATCAAATCTAGCTCACGGACGAACTCACGCGCATTGAAATTAATCTGCTCATTACCTTTCTTGAATTTGTCCAGTTCTTCAAGGACTACGATGGGAAGATAAATGTCATTCTCTTGAAAATTCTTCAAACAATTATAATCGTGAAGAATCACATTCGTATCAATCACAAAATTTTTCTTAGCTCCCATACACGTTAGATTTAAATTGTTAATACCTTTGCATAAGCTTAAGATAAGCTACACTGCAAGCAATTTCAAGCAAGCTTGATTGCGTTCGGTCTGCATTATCTTTGTCGCTTTTAAAGATAACAAATTAATAGGGAGAAAGGATTGCTTCTCCGTTAAATATTATAAAAGATGGATTATCAGGACACTTTAACTTACTTATATAACAGTGTGCCCATGTTTCAGCAAGTGGGCGGCTCAGCATACAAGGAAGGATTGGAAAACACTCTGACCCTGGACGCACACTTCGAACATCCCCACCGCAGTTTCCGCAGCATTCATGTGGCCGGTACCAATGGAAAGGGCTCCTGCTCGCATACGCTTGCCGCCATACTGCAAGAGGCAGGATACAGGGTCGGGCTCTATACCTCGCCCCATCTGGTGGATTTCCGGGAGCGCATCCGGATTAATGGACAGCCTATACCCGAGGAATACGTCATCCGTTTTGTAGAGCAGGAACGTGGCTTCTTCGAACCCCTCCATCCCTCTTTCTTTGAGCTGACCACTGCCATGGCCTTCCGCTACTTTGCCGATGAGAAGGTGGATGTAGCCGTAATCGAGGTGGGACTAGGCGGACGCCTGGACTGTACCAATATCATCCGTCCGGATGTATGCATCATCACCAACATCAGTTTTGACCATACCCAATTCCTGGGGGACACCTTGGCAAAAATCGCAGGAGAGAAGGCAGGAATCATTAAAAGCGGTATCCCCGTTGTAATCGGCGAGACCACTCCCGAAACGAAACCGGTATTTCTGGAAAAAGCACAGACAACGGGTGCTCCCATCTACTTTGCCGAGGAGAATGACCGTGAAGACTATCCCGGAATAGAATACGAACTGAAAGGACTCTACCAGCAGAAAAATGCCCGGACCATCCTCACCGCCCTCCCGCTACTGAAAGAAGCCGGCTACCGGCTGGACGGACAAGCAGTGCGCAGTGGCTTTGCCCGTGTGGTGGAACTGACGGGCTTGATGGGACGCTGGCAAAAACTGCAGGACTCGCCCACCCTGATTTGTGACACCGGCCACAATGTGGGAGGCATCACCTACATTACAGAACAACTGAAACAGCAGGCTTACCGCCAGCTACACATCATCATAGGCATGGTGAATGACAAGGATATACGGGGGGTACTGGCCCTGCTGCCCCGGGAAGCGACCTACTACTTCACCAAAGCCAGCGTGAAGCGAGCATTGCCCGAAAGCGAACTACAGGAGCTTGCCGAAGCAGCAGGTCTGGAAGGACATTGCTATCCTGATGTACCTGCCGCCGTGCGGGCCGCACAAGAAAAAAGCCTCCCGGAAGATTTCATCTTCGTGGGAGGCAGCAGTTTCATTGTGGCCGACTTGTTAGCGAACCGCGATGCACTCAATCTCTACTAAGGCATCTTTGGGCAGCGCCTTCACTGCCACAGCCGAACGTGCCGGGAAAGCACCGTCAAAATAAGTGGCATATACCTTGTTCATATCAGCGAACAAGGACATGTCTGCCAGAAAAACGGTTGTCTTCACAATATTCGCCATGCTCAGACCTGCCTCTTCCAGGATATGCTTTATATTCTCCAAGGACTGGCGGGCTTGCGCTTCCGTACCTTCAGCTATCACTCCGGTAGCTGCATCAATAGGCAACTGACCTGATACAAATACCATTCCGCCGGCTTCGATAGCCTGGCTATAAGGGCCTATGGCGCCCGGTGCCTTCTGGCTGCAAATCACTTTCTTCATGATTGTCAAAGTTTGTTTTTATTAATAATCGAGTCTATTTTCCTTTTTTGAAATAAAAAAATCCGAAGTATATGCAGTATTCCGGAAATCCACGCATTTTATAAATAAAACAACGTAATTTCACTCATAACCTGTTATACCTAGACTTAACTCATTTAACACGGGGGAGTTCCCCAAAACAGAGGCTCTGCTTGCGAAAGCAGAGCCTTTATTCTATCCCATCCCTTTACTTGCAATGCTTCTCAATCAAAGCATCCACATTGGGGTCACCCAATTCCTTTGCCTTGGCAAAGCTGGCACAAGCTTCCTTATCCTTCTTCATCTGCAGCTGGGCGATACCCATCAGACGATAGGCCTCGGCATAGTTAGGGTCTTTCTCCAAGGCAGTCTTCAGCACATTCAACGCCTCCTCGTAACGTCCCACGCGAAGATTCACCACTGCCAGTTCGGCACGGTAGGTCAAATCCTCCGGATTCAGTTCGATGGCCTTCGCCATATCGTCCAGCGCACGCTGGTACTGCTTGGCCTTCAAGGCAGCCTGCTCACGGTAATAGTAGAACATGTCGTTCACTTTACCGTTCACGGCATTGTAATAGGCGTCATAATCCAACATGGCATTACGCGCCTGGTCTGCATTCATGCGGGCTTGGGCACGCTCCAGCAAGTAAGGGGCAGCTTCCTCCGTATAGGGCTGGGTAAAGCGGGCCACACAGCTGTCCATCAGAGCCAGTACCTCTTCGGCAGGCGCCTGCATCAATTCCTTGGTCTTGGCGGCACTGAAGAAGGTGGCCGGAGAGGCCAGAATGGTCTTATTCACTTTATCATAGCTGGTAAATGCCGACGGATAGTCCTGCTTGGCAAACTGGATGTCACCCTCCAATTGGACATAAACCGGAAGCTCGTCAATGGCTATCGCTTTCCGTACCTCGCCCAGAGCTTTGTCGAGCGACCAATCCTTATAAACTTTCTCGGGCTTGCCCAATGCATAATTATAGATTATCTTGGCCCGGTTGTAATACACATCATCTTTCTTTGCAGCAACCTCCAAAGCCTTATCCATATCTGCGGCAACCTTATCCATGGAAACATCTTCACGGGACATGAACAGATGCTGGGAAGCACGGCGCAGATAACCGTCGGCACTGGCAGGATATTGTGCAATGAAATCATTCAGAGTCTCCATATACTTCTCCGGAGACAGTTGGGAAGAAGCCATGTAGAGGAATACCAAAGCCTGCTCTTCGGTATCGGGCAATGCCTTCTTGATACCGATGCCCTTCAATGACATATCTCCATAAGACAATGCGGAGATATTCTGCGACATGGCGAAATTGGCATCAATGGCATAGCAGATGGTAGCCGTGTCTTGTCCGGAGGACTTCTGCGCAAGGCCGAAGACCTGCCCGTCCACAGTCATCAGCGGACAACTCACCATCTTGTCCTTCAAACGCATATCAAGTGTATAATAGGAATAGTTACCGGAAATCTTATCAGCTTCCTTTACTTTCCCGGCAGTGAAGGAACGGTCCTTCTGGGTGGAATAAGGCAGCAGATATACATCCGCACCGGCAGCCGGAGCCACAGCAGCCAAAGTGAGTGCCGTGACTTTCTTTCCGGGGATGCCGACACGGAACTTGACAACATCGTACATGTCATCGACCCCCATAATGGCCTCCACCGGCATCTGTGCCCCGTCCGAGCTCATCACAACGGCGCGCCGGGCACCTTTGAACAAGGTGTAGTCAGAAAGCGCAACGCCATCTTCAGTGACAAAAAAGCCGTTTCCAGTATTCAGTATCTTATCGTTCTGGTCGTAGGTCACCACCGAAAAAACGGCACGTTTGGCTTTGTCTACCCACTTCGGGGCTTGTGCCACACTCCACTGAGCCAATAAACAGAGAGTGAGCATCAACAGCAATTTCTTTTTCATATCTTAGTTGGTTCTTTGTTTTACCGCTTCATAAATCAAAATGCCGGCTGCAACGGAAACATTGAGGGACTCGATGGTTCCCAACATGGGAATCTTCACCCACTCGTCACACAACGCCAGGTTGTCATAGGACACCCCCTTGTCTTCGGCACCCATAATGATGCACATCGGACCGGTATAGTCGGCTTTGGTATAGTCGTAATCGCCTTTCTCCGTGGCTGCCACGATATGGAAACCACTATTCTTGAGGAATTGCAGGGTCTCTTTCAAGCTGTGTTCGCGGCAAACGGGCAAAGTGTGCAAGGCTCCTGCCGAGGTTTTCATGGCGTCTGCGTTGACTGATACACTGTTCCGTGCAGGGATAATCACGGCATCTACCGCCGCACACTCGCAAGTACGGGCAATGGCACCGAAATTGCGGACATCCGTGATGCCGTCGAGCATCACAAACAGAGGATTCTTGCCCTGCTCGAAAAGGAAAGGTACCAAGTCCTCCGTCTTCTGGTAAGTGACTGAAGAGATGAAGGCAATCACTCCCTGGTGATTCTTCCGCGTCACGCGGTTGATGCGTTCCACCGGAACGCGCTGTACCGGTATCAAAGTCCCTTTCAAGACAGCGAACAGCTCTTTTGACAAATCACTCTGAATGTCCTTCTTTACCAATATCTTGTCTATCTCTTTTCCTGCCTGAATGGCTTCTATCACGGCACGAACGCCGAAAATCATTTCACTGTTATCAACCATATATGGGTATTTACTATTTGACGATTTACTATTTAC
>OGDO01000974.1_pt1 | contig 10042 bp, 8 predicted proteins | sample 1570431 | NCBI WGS metagenome assembly OGDO01 (sample SAMEA2582183, study PRJEB24529) | metagenome | reverse complement strand
GTCGTTCAGCGCCCAGGGCGTGCGGCAGCCGAAGGTATAATTCTGCTTGATCTGCGGCATAAAATTGCCCAGGATGATGAACAATACGCCGATGCCGCCGCAGACCAGAATGCTGACGAGGTTGCTGCTGTCCGGCAGCTTACCGAAAACAGCCAACTCACTCAGCCAGCTGAACGCGGCCATCATCACGGTGAACAGCACTACGCACAGGTTCCATACCTTGCCGAACTTCTCAAAATTCTGGTGCTTGGGGTCGATTTTGCGGATGACCTCAAACAAAATCAACATCGCAAACGGCAGCGCGGCCAGAATCAGGACGGTGGACTTCGGCCCCCAGCCGTTGACCTGCCCGCTGGCTCCCCAGTGGGTGGGCACAATGTCCGGCAGGGAGGGGTAGAAGTACAGGTGCGCGGCAAAATTCAGCACGCAGACAACGGTTAAAATCCAGAACAGCTTATTCTTTTTCATTGTTATCGTCTCCCTTTACAAGTCCGCAGTCATAAAACCACTTCATCAATTCCTGAAATACGGTCAGATTCACACTGTACACAATGTTCTGGCCGCGGCGCTCATCGGTAATAAGCGCCGCACTTCTTAAAATGTTCAGATGGTGACTGACGGACGGCTTTGTCATATCAAAATGTGCGGCGATCTCCCCGGCGGTCAGATCGCCCTGTGCCAGCAGTTCTAAAATGCGCCGCCGCGTCGGGTCGGCCAGCGCCTTGAAAGCATCTCCCAAACAGAACAACTCCTTTCCTGATAAACAATTAGATAAACGTCTAACTGTCTATGCCTTTACTATACTCCTATGCACCTGCCGCTGTCAATAGATATTTTGAAAAATATCTAACTATCAGCTCCCCTCCGACTGTTTCTCCAACTTTTACCAATGATTTTTCCTGCAAATTCACAATTTGTTTGCAATTTTCCTATTGACATGGTATGTGAATGTGCTACAATGTTAGCAGTCGAACAGATAGAGTGCTAAAGAAAAGCAAACACACAGAATTTGCGAAAGCAAATACTTGAGATGCAAAATCCAAGCACTTTACGTGCGAGACTGCCAGAACAATGCGCTATCTGCACTAAAGGAGGTACGCACTATGAACATCGAACAAATGACACAGAAAACCCGTGAGGCTTTGCAGGCTGCACAGCGCATCGCGGTGGAATATTCCAACAACGCGGTGGAGCAGGAGCATCTGCTGGCCGCCCTTGCCCAGCAGCAGGACGGGCTTATCCCGCAGCTGCTGCAGACCCTTGGCATTGACGCCAATGCCTTTGCCCAGGCGGCCTTGCAGAAGGTTGAGGCGCTGCCCCGCGTGACCGGCTCGGGCCGTGACCCGGAGAAGATCTACATCTCCAACGATCTGGACCGCGCCCTCAACGCCGCCGAGCAGCAGGCCAAGCAGATGAAGGATGAATACATCAGCGTAGAGCATGTATTCCTCGGTATTTTGCAGCGGCCCGGCAAGGCTGCCAGTGAAATCTTCAAGAATTTCGGCATCACAACCGAGAAATTTATGAAGCAGCTGAGTACGGTGCGTGGCAATCAAAGGGTCACGAGTGATAACCCGGAGGATACCTACAATGCCCTGAAAAAGTACGGCCAGGACCTTGTCGAGATGGCAAAGGCGCATAAACTTGACCCTGTGATTGGACGCGATACGGAAATTCGCAATGTCATCCGTATCCTGTCCCGTAAGACCAAGAACAACCCCTGCCTGATCGGTGAGCCCGGCGTTGGCAAGACCGCCATCGCCGAGGGCCTGGCCCAGCGGATCGTGCGCGGCGATGTGCCCGAGAACCTGAAGGACCGCATCGTGTTCAGCCTGGACATGGGCGCGCTGGTGGCCGGTGCAAAGTACCGCGGCGAGTTTGAGGAGCGCCTGAAGAGCGTCCTCAACGAGGTCAAGAAGTCCGAGGGCAAGATCATCCTCTTCATCGATGAGCTGCACACCATCGTGGGCGCGGGCAAGACCGACGGTGCGATGGATGCCGGCACCCTGCTCAAGCCCATGCTGGCCCGGGGCGAGCCGCACTGCATCGGTGCGACCACGCTGGACGAATACCGCCAGTATATCGAAAAAGACCCCGCTCTGGAGCGCCGGTTCCAGCCGGTGCAGGTGGATGAGCCCACAGTGGAGGACACCATCTCCATCCTGCGTGGCCTGAAGGAGCGCTATGAGGTGTTCCACGGCGTGAAGATCAGCGATAATGCGCTGATCGCCGCCGCAACCCTCTCTGACCGCTATATCACCGACCGCTTCCTGCCGGATAAGGCCATCGACCTGGTGGATGAAGCCTGCGCCATGATCAAGACTGAGATGGACAGTATGCCCAGCGAGATGGATGATCTGGCCCATCGTATCACCCAGCTGCAGATCGAGCAGGTCAGCCTGAAAAAGGAGACCGACGCTCTGAGTCAGAGCCGTCTGCGCGACCTCGAAAAAGAGCTGGCCGAGCTGCAGGATAAGTTCCGCAGTATGAAGGCAAAGTGGGAAAACGAGAAGAACGCCATTGGCAAGGTGCAGACCCTGCGTGAGCAGATCGAGCAGACCAATGCCGCTATTGAGAAAGCCCAGCGTGAGTATGACCTGAACAAGGCTGCTGAGCTGAAATACGGCAAGCTGCCCGAGCTGCAGAAACAGCTGGAAGCGGAGGAAAAGCTGGCCAACGAGAAGAAGGAGGACAGCCTCCTGCGTGACCGCGTGACCGACGAGGAGATCGCCCGCATCGTGGCCCGCTGGACCGGCATCCCCGTGGAGAAGCTGGTGGAGGGTGAGCGCGAGAAGCTGCTGCATCTGGACGATGTGCTCCACAAGAGAGTCATCGGTCAGGACGAGGCCGTGACCAAGGTGAGCGAGGCCATCCTGCGCAGCCGCGCCGGCATCGCAAACCCCAACCGCCCCATCGGCAGCTTCCTCTTCCTCGGCCCCACCGGTGTGGGCAAGACCGAGCTGGCCAAGGCGCTGGCACAGGCTCTGTTTGACGATGAGCGCAACATGGTGCGTATCGACATGACCGAGTATATGGAGAAGTTCAGCGTCAGCCGCCTGATCGGCGCGCCTCCGGGATACGTCGGTTATGAAGAGGGCGGCCAGCTGACCGAGGCCGTCCGCCGCAAACCCTACAGCGTCGTGCTGTTCGATGAGGTGGAAAAGGCTCACCCCGACGTCTTCAACATCCTGCTGCAGGTGCTGGACGATGGCCGCATCACCGACAGTCAGGGCCGCACGGTGGACTTCAAGAACACCGTCATCATCCTGACCTCCAACCTCGGCAGTGACATCATCCTGAACGATCTGGAGCAGCGCCGCGCCGAGGGCTCCAACGAGCTGAGCGAGGACGCCCGCAAGCAGATCGATCTGCTGCTGAAGAGCAAATTCCGTCCCGAGTTCCTGAACCGTCTGGACGAGATCGTCTACTACAAGAGCCTGACCAAGGACGAGATGCGCAAGATCGTGGATCTGCAGTTGGCAGACCTGCGCAGCCGCATGGACGAGGGCAAGCACCTGAATCTGGACGTGACCACCGCCGCCAAGGACTATATCATCGATTCTGCCTACGACAGCGTCTATGGTGCCCGCCCCATCAAGCGGTTCATCCAGAGCCGGGTGGAGACTCTGATCGCCAAGGCGATCATTCAGGGCCGCTATGCCGAGGGCAGCACCCTGACTGTGGATTACGACGGAAATGCCCTTGTGCTGAAATGATTTTCCACAGTTTTGCCAGTTTTTTACCTCTGTGCCGGCCGTAATGCTTGCATGGGGGTGCGGAATATGATATTATAACAAGTAACATTGATGTGCTTTTCATCGCGGAACAGCCACGGTGGAAAGCACATTTTTGTATCCCTAGGAAAGAACTCCTTCCGTCATCGCTGCGCGATGCCACCTCCCTCGGTGAGGGAGCTGGCTGCGAAGCAGACTGAGGGAGTCCGTTCTTTAATAAAAAACAGAAAGTTGAGTGTGATTTTCCTTTATTATGGACGATGGAAGTATGACGCTCTGGGTGGCGCTGGTGATCCTGGTGGGATTCTCCGCCTTTTTCTCCGCTTCCGAGACCGCATTTTCCTCCCTGAATCAGATCCGCCTGAAAAGCCGCGCCGAGGACGGCGATTCCTCTGCCGCCCGGGTGCTGGCCATGGCGGAGCAATACGATAAGCTGCTTTCCACCATCCTCATCGGCAACAATATCGTGAACATTGCCGCCGCCTCCATTGGCACCATCATTTTCACCAAGATGCTGGGTGCAGAGCGGGGCGCCACCCCCTCCACCATCGTGCTGACGGTAGTCGTCCTCATCTTCGGCGAAGTGACCCCCAAGACCCTCGCCAAGGAGATGCCCGAGACCATCGCAACCGCCGTCTCGCCGGTGCTGAGTCTGCTCCTGACCCTCTTCACCCCCCTGACCTGGCTGTTCAGCCAGTGGAAGAAGCTGTTGGGACGCTTCGTCCACAGCAGCGAGAGCGACGCCATCACCGAAGGTGAGCTCATCACCATGGTGAGCGAGGCCGAGAACGACGGTGAGCTCACCGACCGGGAAAGCCAGCTCATCCGCAGCGCCATCGAGTTCGACGACGTGGAGGTGGAAGAGATCCTGACGCCCCGTGTAGACGTGGTGGCCGTGGAGGACGATATTTCGCTGGAAGAGCTTGCGCAGACCTTCGCAGAATCCGGCTATTCCCGTCTGCCCGTCTATCACGACACCGTGGACAACATCATCGGCGTCGTCCACGAGAAGGATTTCTACATCGCCCGTCTGAAAAAGACCGTCACGATGGAAGACCTCATCGCCCCCACCCTCTACACCACCGGCTCCACCCAGATCTCCCAGCTGCTGCGCACCCTGCGGGAGCAGCACCATCACATGGCAGTCGTCGTGGACGAATACGGCGGCACCGAGGGCATCATCACCCTCGAGGACATTCTGGAAGAGCTTGTGGGCGAGATCTGGGACGAACACGACGAGGCCACCGAGGACTTCCGCCAGCAGTCGGACGGCAGCTGGCTCGTGTCCGGCTCCGCCAGCGTGGACGACCTTTACGAGACGCTGGACCTGCCCGAGGATGAAGACATCGACTCCAACACCGTGAACGGCCTTGTACAGGAAAAGACCCACCATCTGCCCAAGGTGGGCGACCATTTCCAGCTGAACGACTACGAGGGCGTCGTGACCCGCACGGCCCGCCGCCGCGTCACCGAAGTCCGGTTCACCCACACCGCACCTGCCCCGCAGGACGACGAAAAGGACAAAGACAAGCGCTTTTCCCGTCTGGCGCAGCGCACCGAGGGCCGATAACACTCTATAACACAAAAAAAATCCTCTCCCGATGGGAGAGGATTTTTTTTGATCCAGCGATTACTGCTTTTTCCAGCGGCGCATGATGCCCATGCCCAGCGCATAGGGACCGGTATGGACCGCGATGGTGCAGCCGATCTGCAGCAGGACCACATTGCACTCGCAGGTGGGGTACTTGGCGCGCAGGGCGGCGCGGGTCTGCATCCAGAGCCGCTTGCCCTCGTCGGCATCGTAGCCATAGCCCACCGTGATGCAGTAGTCATCGGGCGTGCCGTTGTGCTCGGTCAGATAGGTCATCAGCAGGTCGAGGGCCTTCTCAAAGCTCTTCTGGCGGCCGCGGGCCACACCAGCGGAGAAGATCTCGCCCTCCTTGAACAGGATCATGGGTTTGATGCCCAGAATGTTGGCGGCACGGCCTGTGACTTTGCCGATGCGCCCGCCCTTGATGAGGTAGTCCAGGTTGCCCACCGTGAAAAAGATCTGGTTGGTGATCTTTTCCGCTTCCAGCCAGGTCACGGCTTCGTCCAGCGTACAGCCTGCATCCCGCATGGCCACCGCGTTTTCCACCACGATGGATTCGGTCACGGTGGCGGCGGTGCTGTCAATGACCTCGATCTTAGCATCGGGGAAATCCTCCAGCACCAGCTCCCGGGCGTTGCGGGCACTGCCCACGCAGCCGCTCATCTTGCTGGTAAAGCAGATGCAGAGCACCGGGCGGCCCGCCTCGGCATGGGCCCGGAAGGCGGTCTCAAAATCCTCCAGAGAAGGCAGGCTGGTCTTGGGGTAGGCCGCGGGGTTATCTACCATGAACTGGTAGAAATCGCGCACGGCGATCTCCTTGCCTTCCTTGCGGTAGTGCTCACCGTCCAGCGAGACATAGAAGGGGATGATCTCAATATTCAGTGTTGCGGCCGTCTCAGGGGTCAGGTCACAGGCGCTGTCCGTGATGATATCAAACATAGTCACGCTTCCTTTTCAATGCGGCGGGTTCTGTGGCGCGGATCAGACGTTGTGATGGATGTAGGCCTCACGCTCGGCACCCACGGAGATGTAGGTGATCTTGCAGCCAATAGCCTTTTCCAGATACTCAACGTAATCGCGGGCTTCCTGGGGCAGATCCTCCCACTTGCGGGCGGCAGTGATATCGCAGTGCCAGCCGGGCAGATATTCCACCACGGGCTGTGCGGTGTCCAGAGCCATGCCCATGGGGAAGCGCTTGGTGATGGTGCCGTCGGTCAGCTTGTAGCCGGTGACCATGGGGATCTTCTCCATGTAGTCCAGCACGTCCAGCAGGGTCAGGGCAACCTCATCGCAGCCCTGGCAGAACACGCCGTAGTGGCTTGCCACCAGGTCGATGGGGCCAACGCGGCGGGGACGGCCGGTGACTGCACCGTACTCGTGGCCAGCCTCACGCAGGGCGTGCTTCTCTTCCTCGGTCATGGCCAGCTCAGTGACAAAGGGGCCGTCGCCCACGCAGGAGGAGTAAGCCTTCATCACGCCGATGCTGTTGGTCAGCTTATGGCCCGGGATGCCTGCGCCGATGGGGGCGTAAGCGCCGATGGTGTTGGAGGAAGTGGTGTAGGGATAGATGCCGAAGTCGATGTCGCGCAGAGCGCCCAGCTGGGCCTCGAACAGCACCTTCTTGCCGGCGGCATCGGCGTCAGCCAGATACTGGCCCACGTCGCAGATGTAATCCTTGAAGATGGCGGCATACTTCTCCAGCCATGCCCACATCTCGTCCACGCTGATGGGAGCGGCGTTGTAGCTGCCCTCCATAACGAGGTTCTTGGAGTCCACCATGGTGACCAGGCGCTTCTTGACGGAGTCGTCCAGATGCAGCAGGTCGCCCATGCGGAGGGTCTTCTTCATGTACTTGTCACCGTAAGTGTAGGCGATGCCGCGCTTGGTGGAGCCGAACTGTGCGCCGGTCTTGGACAGACGTGCCTCTTCCAGACCGTCCTGATCGACATGGTAGGGCATGGTGATGGTGGCGCGGTCAGAGATCTTCAGGTTGGCAGGGGTGATGGAGATGCCCTGCTCGCGCAGCTTGTTGATCTCGCCGTCCAGATGGTGCGGGTCGATGACCATACCGTTGCCCATCACGCAGACAACGTTGGGGCGCAGGATGCCGGAGGGCAGCAGGTTCAGCACGAACTTGCCCCGCTCGTTCTTGACGGTATGACCAGCGTTGTTGCCGCCCTGATAGCGTGCAACAATATCGTACTCCTGGCTGATCAGATCGACCATGCGGCCCTTGCCCTCATCGCCCCAGTTGATACCCGTAATTGCAGTAAGCATAATAAATGACCTCTTTATCATTTTTTCAAAAGACAGCCTTTTCCGTGCACCTTGCCCGGGATACGCCACCTTGGGAATCTGTACCGCCCGCGGAAATGTCCGCAACAATACAATTATAGTATAGCACGAAACGCGGAACAAAAAAAGAGGGAAGAAATACTTTTCTCTCAATTATCCACAGGGCGCTCCTCTTCGTGATGCTGCTTCAGTTCTTCTTCCCCAGCTTGTGCACAGTGCCATCCGGCTCTTTGATCGAGGTGTTGTTCAGCTGGGCGCGCAGGCTGGCCTTTACGTCCGCAACATACTCCTGCCGCAGGGCCTGCTGCTCTGCCTTTTCGGCATCGGTCAGGCCGGTGGTCTTGCTCTTTTTTGCCAGCTCGTTGATACGGGCAATCTTCTCGTTTGTCATCGCAGTTCTCCTATTAGATAAAATGTGATATAATATGACCGGGATGCCCCTTCCGGCAGCTGCGGCTCTTTTGGCGAGGCAGCAGGAGGGAGCTATTTGAATCAAAGCAAGTATAACAAAGGATGAAACCGATGTCAAAACAGTTGAATTTTGCACAGCAGATGGACGAAGTGTTGAAAACGCTGGGGCCGCAGCGGCCAAAGCTGCTGCTCCATGCCTGCTGCGGGCCATGTTCCAGCGCCGTGCTGGAAAAGCTGTGCCGGTATTTTGAGATCACGGTGCTTTACTATAACCCCAACACCTGGCCTGCCGAAGAATACTACCGCCGGGGCGAGGAACTGAAAAAGTTTGTGGCGCAGGCGCACCCGCTGGGGGTCACGGTCATCTAGGACCGCTACGACCCGTAGGAGTTCTACACGGCTGTGCAGGGGCTGGAAAACGAGCCGGAGCGGGGCGGGCGGTGCACCGTCTGCTACCGTTTGCGGATGCGCCGGGCGGCACAGTACGCAAAGGAGCACGGCTTTGATTGGTTCACCTCCACGCTTTCCATCAGCCCACACAAGGATGCTGCCCGCATCAATCAAATCGGGCAGGAGCTTGAAGCCGAATTCGGCATCAGGCACCTGCCCTCGGATTTCAAAAAGCAGAACGGCTACCTGCGCTCCCTCCAGCTCTCGGAGGAGTACGGGCTTTACCGTCAGGATTACTGTGGGTGTGAGTTCAGCGCAAAGGCGAGGGGATGAACCGCTCAGTCGCCTGCGGTGACAGTTCCCCTGCCAGGGAATCCAAGCAGCGCTTCTTGCCTCTCCTGCCAGGAGAGGTGGCATTGCGAAGCAATGACGGAGAGGTTTACTCCTCCCGCATTCTGGACACTAAGACCGCAAAGACGATCAGCCCCACGCAGGGCACGATGCTGGTTGCCATACCAACAGCAAGACCAGCGCTCTCGGCCACCTTGCCGATGACCCAGGGCATCAGGATCGCGCCGATGGATGCCACCGGCAGCATGATGCCCATGCTGGTCACGGTGGTCATTTTACCGGCGCTGGCCACGGCGGTGGGGTTCATGCCGGCCATGGAGAAGGCAAAGGCGAACAGCAGCAGGATGGCAGGCAGCTGGCTGTGGGTCTGCATCATGGCAAAGTAGAAGGCAGTGCAGAAAACCGCCATAAACACCATGGCCTTGCGGGGCTGTTTGAGTGGGAACACAAAGGCGATGAGCAGGCGGCCGATCAGGGTGGCACCCCACATCACGGTGACGGTATAGGCCGCCAGCGTGCCTGCAATGATGCCGCTGTCCTTGAAGTAGGTGACCATCCAGCCCACAACGCTCTGCTCGGTGGCGTTCTGGCAGAACAGCAGGCCGGTGAGCAGCCAGAAGCGGGAGGAGCGCAAAAAGCTCCAATCGGTGACAGCTTCTTTGGCCTTGGCGCGGCCTGCCATGGGGGTGAACAGGTATACCAGCCAGAGCACCAGACCCAGCGCTGCCAGCGCCAGCACGGCCAGCGTGGTGCTGACCCTGGCCGCGGCAGAGATCAGAAAGGGGCAGAGCAGGGCACCGCAGGCGTAGCAGGCGTGCATGGTGTTCATGCCCCGGGTGCGGTCGGCGGAGTTGCCGCTGACAAGAATGGTGCAGGTGTTCAGGACACTGCCCTTGGCAATGCCCACAATGAAGAAGGCCAGCGCCAGCAGAATGGGCAGGCCGGTCAGGCCCATCAGGCCGTAGCCCACCGCATAGCCGATGGTCAGCAGCAGGACGCTGGGCTTCATGCCCATTTTTCCCACCAGCGCACCGGCCCCAATTCCCAGATTAAAAATTCCCGAGAACAGCGACATTGCCACGTCCGTGGCGTCCGGGGCCAGGGCCAGCACTTTGACCTGCATTCCCAGACCAATAATCATGATCGCCACGCCCCAGAACAGACTGAGGATCGCCAGATGACTCTCGCTGCCTGCCGCAGGCATCAGTAACAGCAGGCACGCCAGCAGCAGGCCAATCGCACTGCTTACAAGCGCAGACGCGTGCTTATT
>OGDO01000973.1_pt1 | contig 10042 bp, 10 predicted proteins | sample 1570431 | NCBI WGS metagenome assembly OGDO01 (sample SAMEA2582183, study PRJEB24529) | metagenome | reverse complement strand
AGTTACAGAAGTACCTTTTGTGAAGTACCGGACGATTGAACTATTCTGTTTTCAAGGTGCAGATTTTATAGAAAATCTTCGAAATTTAGGGCTTCCGAAAAAATTATCCCTCTAATTGATAGCCGACGAAAACACCCAAAATACAACCATGTTTTCAAAAGTTAACAGAAAAGTCACAGATTCGGAGTTCAGCGCTTAAGAACGCTGTCTGTACTATTAACAGAAAAAGTACTCTGAAATAGGGGGTGTTGAGAAAATTTTTCTGGCAGAATTTTGTGCCCTGAAAAAGAACCCTCCATATACTAGCCATCGAAAATGCCCATTTGGCACCCTTCAAGGTGATTTTGTAATCAAATTGTCATTTTCGCAGGTGATTTCAGCTAAAAAAAACACCCCTCTACTTACTAGCCCGCGAAAATGGCTATTTCGTAGCATTGAAAGCGACTTTGTAACTGATTTGTAATAAAAAACGGCAAAGCAGATAGAATCCGCTTCACCGTTTTTTGATTGTAGACACGTATCAAATGATTTAAAGTTCATCAAAACTCTGCTGGCTTTCCAAAAAAGTTTTGATTTTATTAAAATCATTTATTGCATTTAAAGGATCTTTGCGCATTTGCCGAATGGAGCATTCCCATACGATGAGAACTCGGATGCCGCTGTTTGTTAATTGCTCATAAACAATTTTGTCACGTGTTACATTTGTTTTAAATTTATTAGTCCAAAAGTCAATGTGGCTTTTCGGCGTATAGGCATATTTACATCCTTGATGCCTATGCCAGAAGCATCCATTCACGAAAATTGCGACCTTGTATTTTGGAAGATAAATATCTGGATGTCCAGTAATACGATTGTCATTCTTACGATATCGGTACCCTTTTGAGAAAAGCAGCCTTCTAAGATATATCTCCGGAGTGGTATCCTTGCTTTTAATAGCTGACATATTTTCACTGCGTTTTTTCTTTGAAACGATATCAGCCATTATAGATTTTCAACTTCTTTCACATACGTGACAAAATGACCCAGTGTCCAGATTCGTTCACGCCTATCAGCAGGATATGCCTGAATATATGGTTTTGGAACAACTAAAATGACATTTTCAGCCTGCATCTCGTCCATCTGTGCAGCAGAAATCCCCTGCTGCAAGGTACAAAGATACTTTGGCCGATCACGAAGTCGATCAGCCTCATTTAAAATTTGTCGCCAACGATCCTTGCAGGTTGTTTTCGCTGCAAGAGAAACCAATCGGTCAGTTGAATACGCTGCATCATGATACGCATCCTGTGAGGGAAAAATAAAATCAGGTTTCTTATTGCCCTCAGTGATTGCTTGAGCCTTATAACGGACCCCATTGCCATCAAAAATCGCAGCAAGGTGGTGTTCAAGACTTTTTCCAGCGCGGCTTTTTCTTCGATTCAGTACAATATTGGCTGTATTTATAAAGTCCTCAACCGATGGAAAGCCATGAGTTATCATATCACCATATCGTGCATATTCCAAAGCACGAAACAGTTTGAATTCCGCATCAGTCCAATCAAGCAATTTGCGATCAGGGTTATCTATAATAAAGTTTTCATGATCATACACAGCATTCTGGATTCGCCGCGCAGCTGCGGACATTTCTTCGGATGCAGGAAAATCTACCGTCAATCCAGAAATAAACTCTTCTATTGCTGTTTTTTCGCGAAGTTCAAGGTCTGCTTCACGAATTTGAATCAATCGATTTGTCTCTGTTGGACTGACACCAAATGCATCCAGAAACTGATTAATATCATCTTCTGTGTTAAGAACAAATCCCTGATAGTATTCTTCGCTATCCATAACCAGAACGAATAATGCACCAGTATATTCGGGACGCAAAAAAGGAAACCCTTTGCCAAAATTTGTGATACGATATTCGTTTCGTGATCCCTGTCCGTAGTAAATAAAACGGCTTCTCCTTATAAAATCACCCTGCCATTTTATTTCAACCCACCGATCCTTATTCTGTCCACGCTCACCCGGAGTTTCAAATAGAATGGGAATGGCTGGTTTTGCAATATAAATTCCTTCCTGATGACCACCGGTCAATCCGGTATCATTCGCTGCTAGGAATTTGCAAAACACCTTTTGACCATTTAATGCCGCGGATATCGCATAAAGTGCAATATTTTCCATTCAGCCAACCTCAGAAATAATCATTTCATCCCTCGACTGGCTGCTTCCATTATCCAGCCGTTCAATCTCTTTTACAATAAGTGTGGCAACATTTTCCATAAGGGGAACAACAACTGAATTACCGAATTGACGGTAAGCTTGGGTATCCGAAACCGGAATTTTGAAACTGTCAGGAAATCCTTGAAGTCGCGCACATTCACGTGGAGTTAGACGCCGCGGGTTTTTTCCGGATTGTTCAATCAGGATTTCCGAACCATCCTTATAATATCGTGCGCTTAACGTACGAGATACACCATCTAATGGGGCAATGCCATATCCAAATCCATTTCCAGCGGCCTTGTGCTTTGCGGCATAGTTTTGAAGATATGCCCACAACTTGTCGGATAGCGTATATTTGGTATCGACATTTGTTTCCAGAATATCCCGAATAACCGGCTTCGGTGTTTTGGGCGTAATATCAAATCGGAATTTATAATTGTAACCATGGCCATAGCGTTTTCTATCAAATCCAACAATCAGAATACGCTCTCTGTGCTGCGGTACAAAATTCTTCCCATCGAGTATCTCAAAAAAGACTTCATAATCAAGTTCTTCAAGGGCTTCACGAATAATCTTAAAGGTACGGCCCTTATCATGGCTGCACAGATTTTTAACGTTTTCAAGCATAAAGGCCTTTGGCCGCTTTGCTTTTAGAATTCGACACACATCAAAAAATAATGTTCCCTGCGTTTTATCTTCAAAGCCGGTCGCTCTGCCAAGGCTCTGCTTTTTAGAGACACCCGCAATGGAGAAAGGCTGACAGGGAAAACCGGCTACCAAGATGTCATGATCTGGAATAGAGTTTGCATCTACCTGAGTAATATCGCCTTCTGGCTGTTCGCCAAAATTAGCCAAGTAAGTCTGTTGGCTGTATTTGTTCCATTCGCTGGAATACACGCAGTGACCACCAGCGTGATCGAATGCAATTCGCATTCCTCCAATACCAGCAAACAAGTCAATAAATGTGAAAGAAGCATCCACCTTCTTTTGAGACTTCTGCTGACTCAACATTCTAATTAAAACCCCTGATACACAGTTTTGCACGGATTGCCCGTTTTCATTAGCGTAATCGGATAATTCATCGAAAACATTATCTTCAAGTCGGATATGAAGCTGCTTGAACATTGTACGCATCCTCTCTGGGAAAATTTCTGTACCGTTATTTTCCCAGTATATCACCGGTTCAATCTTATCGCAACAAGAAATTGTTGTTTTGCTTGTCTTTTTCTCAAAAAAGGTGTATTATATATAATGGTTTTTTATGTCAGGGAGAGGAAATGGAATAATGCCAAACGTAATCGATCTTTACGCTGGAGCGGGTGGGTTAAGCTTAGGTGCTGCAAGAGCCGGCTTTACGGTTACCGCTGCTGTTGAACTTGAACCACATGCGATTGAAACACATTCTAAAAACTTTCCTAATACCATACATATCCGTAAGGATATTATGGAATTAACCGGTTCATCTTTGCTGGAGATGGCAAGAATGAAAGACAAAAAGCCTGATGGAATTATTGGAGGTCCACCCTGCCAAGGCTTCAGCAGCATTGGTCAGGGAAATGTTGATGATTCACGAAATTGCCTTTTCATTAAATTCTTTGAACTTGTTGAGGATATCCAGCCTTCTTTCTTTCTGGCAGAAAATGTTCCTGGGATTATGAATCCCAAATATGATGAAATTCGAGCAAAGGCTTTCCAGCATGTTTCACAATATATCATGCTCCCCATAAAAGTTGCGGCAAACGAATATGGTGCGCCTACAACTCGCACACGTATTTTCTTTATTGGCTTTCTCCCTAGCAAAGTAAAGCCCATTACAAGGGAAGACATCGAACAGAAAAAGGTTTTTCCTGACGCCATGACGACCGTGCGCCAAGCGTTTGAAGGGCTTCCCGAAAAAGAACAAGTGAATGGTGAAACCGGATTTGGTATACTGGAATCGAGTTATTTTGATACAGATCACCAACATTCTCAAACGAAGTTCTTTTACGAACATACAGTTTCAAGACGTCCTCCATTAGTTGGCGATCCTGATTATATTAAAGGCTTTATGGAAAGGCATGAAGTAAACGGCTTTCTTCCGACAGTGCATACAGATAAGGTAGCACAACGCTATGCCAATTTGGCCTATGGCCAAAAAGATGAAATTTCAAAGTCGACGCGCTTAAATCCAGATGGATTTTGCCCAACGTTACGTGCAGGTACCGGACCGGAAAAAGGAAGCTATCAAGCTGTACGGCCTATCCATTATAAAGAGGCTCGTGTTATCATGCCGCGAGAAGCGGCCAGACTTCAAGGATTTCCGGACTGGTTTTGTCTGCCAGATACGATATGGCACAGTTTCAGGCAAATTGGTAACAGCGTTTCTCCGATTGTTGCTGAACAGGTTTTGAGTGTGATTTTTCAAAAGCTGACCAAATGATAATTGGGATAGTATTTGTAGTATGCAATGTAACTGTTTACGGCATCCAAGTGCTTATCATCAAAGATAAATGGAAAGTCTGTTATAAGCGTTTGCTGATCGGTGATTGGCAAACGCTTATTTAATTCTGAAATTTCCTGAACCGAGAGAGCAGGGATTTCAATTCTACTGGGTTCAGCATCCCAGGAAAAAGTATTATGCGGGTATGCCTTTAGCGAATCCCTGATTCTTGATTCCAAACAAGGGTCATTTAAAATGATGCCGGTAAATGTAAGCATTTGCTGTCCGTCTGCATAGACTGTTGAAAAAAGCGGAAATAGGAAGTTCTCACTGTATTCAAAACTTAGCAATGTTGCTGCCTTTAAAATTTTCAGCAACGTTATTGGATAGTTGTGCCGCGTAAGGCACCTTGCTGTGAGTGCCGGAGGAAGATATGCATCCTTTACTCTGCTTTTCAGTGTTTCCAATCGTTCTTCTTGAAGGCTATCTGGTTGTCCTGATCCTTTTCCCAGAGAATCCGGATTAGCATTCAAAGTAATTCTAACAATATCTCCAGGATTCAGCCGATCCAGCAGAGTTGTATAATCGGCCAATTGAGCGCCCAGTCCTGATGGTGAAACAAAATCAAGCCAGAAAATATTATGGTCAGCATCCTCTGGCATAAAACTTGTCAGATATGCAGTGCTATCCATGTTTTTTATATCTATGCAATTGTATGGCAAATTGAACTTTGCGCGAGAAAACACCTGTGGATCAGCTTCAAGTGAGATCATTTTGGAAATATTCAATCGTTCATGTAATATTTTAAAATCATCAAACATATATGAGCCGAATCCGGTATACCAATAATCAGCAACAGGAAATACCGATGTCAAGCCTATCAGTGTTTGCACAAATAGATTACGATCAATGCTTTTATTGGGCCGAAGATGATAAAATGGTTGGCTGGCCATATTAATTACCTTCTTTTTTTCTGGCTTCGTCCAGAATCATTTCAAAACACTTTTTTCCAACGTCTGAGGGGGAAATGGAAAAAGACCGATCATTGTATACATATTCAATGATGTCTTCAATTTCATCCAATGCTTTAGTGTACCGAATGACTTTATAAGGTTTATCATTTGGTGGTTTCGGCAAATCCGGACTATAAACAAGTCCACCCTTATTTTGACGCAACTTGATATGATTGTTTTTCTCCAGTTCGCTGGCAGGAACAAGCAAATCGCCAACAGAGGTTCGTTTTGCAGCGGTAGAATATACACGCTCCTTTTCGTTTTGCCCCTTCCAGCGGTTCGTATAATCCGTAAACATTTTCAGTCCCTGACGCATTCGATTTTTGACAGCCGCATAAATGTACGATGAAGTATCTACGCCACGTTTGGTTGTTGTCATCGGGAGATTTTTCGGGTTGTTGCTTTCAAAGATTACAATGCCACGAATTCCGATGAACTGCGTATGATACTGTGGCACACCTGCTTCTCCCCAACCAGTAAGATGAGATTTATCATTGTATAACACCACACGATCATTGCATACGATCGTCCATCCGGCATCGGCTGTCGAACGCTTTAAGTCGTTTTCATCATCAATATCTTCAGGAGAGGGAGGCGGCGCATAAAAACCAATTACAAGTTTTACACTCACATCACCAAAATCCTGTGTAAATATGAAAGGTTTTATTCCCGCATCTTCATTCGTAACGAGGAGCTCAATAGGAAGCGGCGTTACTTTTCTTCCATTGATACTTATTTCAAACCCCTTTTGGATAATAAAACTATAACTTTGCTCGATCGCCTTGATAAGCTTGTCAATGTATATACTGAGTTTATCCGGATTGTCCCAAAGTTCAGCGATTCCACTGTTGATATTTTGAATTTCAATGCTCGTCCCTCCATCGGAAAGAACATTGTCATCGTGTAATTCTTCAATCGGGAAGTTCCAATCGTCTTCAGACGAAGACCAGTCTTCAGGGATAGTTACAGTATAGAGACAGCCATCATTCCGCGTAGTTACAACAGCAGATCTACCGATTTTAAAAATAGCACGCTTCATACCGATTCCGTAGATACCAACTGTTGGAAGTTCATCATCAGACTTTTCCGCAGAGCGTCCCATGCGAAATGCATATTTTTCAGCCACTTCCATCGGGATGCCACCACAATTATCTTCTATGGTGAAAGAGGTATTGGTTATTGTGATTTTAGAATAGAAACCCTTATAAAAGTCTGGTGTATCACGTGTTGTCAAGCCCTTTTTCTGACGTACCACACCATCCAGACAATTATCCAGCAAATCAAGAATAGCATCATTTAACTCAATATCACGAGTAAGCATTCCCACAAAAAACTCTTTTGTAGGAAATCCTTGTGCTGTTTTTGCCATCTCAGTTCCGCCTTTCATTTTTTATTAGGGGAGCACGCTTTTGTCCATTATACAACTATACATTATGTGTAGCAATAGAAATTTAGACAAAATACCCAGTATAGTAACAGCACGCCAGAACTAAAAGCCCTGGCGTGCTGTTACTATACTGATAACTGGACTTAATCAATCGAAAAAGATGACTTCTTTTGCTCGATTTTGAATATTGTTCATTCTCTGTACCCATTCCATCTGGTTGGTAGCTTTCAATTCTTCAGTCACGCCTTCAGCATTTGCCATCTGCTGAATGAGAAGATTTAACTGCTCGTGCATTTGTCCGTCAATGGTGAACAGATAACTGTTCAATTTACCAGATAGCAGGAGGGTCTGATATCGTACCGGATGATATTCCAGCAGATGCTGTCTATATCGTCTTCCCCAGTACCCGACAGATCGAAACTGTTCGTCTAAAATCAAGTCGGGAAGATAATAATCGCCAACAGGGACATAGTCCAGATCATTAGTTTCATCATGGAATCTGATTTTCAACTTTTCCATTGTGCTTTTCTCCATATTCTTCACAGTTGCTTCTTTTGCGGTGGAAAGTTCCGGCTGTCCGTTTACAAATCCATAAATCCACTTCTTGACGCAGCCCTTTGCAGGTCTACATCCATCCACCACACGCCCGATTCTTACACCCAAACTAGAACAACGCTCTTTTTGCTCTGCACAAAATCCTGCATCATTTGGCGTAAAATTGGCGTATGGCGTGAAAATCGCTGGAAATTATCGCAAACAAAAAGCCTGAAACCTCTCGTAACATCAAGAAGTTTCAGGCTTTATTGGTTGCAAATTGGAAATTTACTGCTCAATCGGCTTCATCGTGGGGAACAGCAGAACATCGCGGATGGAGGCGCTGTCGGTGAGCAGCATGACCAGGCGGTCCACACCGAAGCCCAGGCCGCCCGTGGGGGGCAGGCCATACTCCAGAGCGTTGACGTAATCGTAATCCACCTGAGCCTTGCAATCGGGCTCGATGGCCTTGCGCTCGGCGACCTGACGCTCAAAACGGCCCTTCTGGTCGATGGGGTCGTTCAGCTCGCTGAAGGCGTTGCCGTACTCGGTGCAATCGATGAAATACTCAAAGCGCTCGGTAAAGGCGGGATCATCCGGCTTGCGCTTGGCCAGCGGGCTGATCTCGACAGGATAATCATAGATGAAGGTGGGCTGGATCAGCTTGTCCTCAACAAAGGCATCGAAGAACTCGGCCAGAATGGCACCCTTGGTGGGAACCTCGGGCAGCTCCACATGATGCTCCTTGGCAGAGGCAATGGCATCCTCGTCAGACTTCCAATCGTTGAAGTCCACGCCGGAATACTTCTTGACAGCCTCGACCATAGTCAGGCGCTCCCAGTGACCCATATCGATCTGCTTGCCCTGATAGGGAATGACCATGCTGCCGCAGATCTTGAGGGCCAGGCGCTTGTACAGCTCCTCCACCAGATCCATCATGCCGTGGAAATCGGTAAAGGCCTGATACAGCTCGATGCTGGTGAACTCGGGGTTGTGCTTGGGGTCCATGCCCTCGTTGCGGAAGATGCGGCCAACCTCATACACGCGGTCCATGCCGCCCACGATCAGGCGCTTGAGGTACAGCTCAGTCTCAATGCGCAGCACCATGTCCATGTTCAGGCTGTTGTGATGGGTGTAGAAGGGACGGGCGGAGGCACCGATCTCAAAGGGGGTCAGGATGGGGGTATCGACCTCCAGGAAGCCCTTCTCGTCCAGATAGGCGCGAATCTCCTTCAGGATCTGGCTGCGCTTGACAAAGGTCTCCTTGACCTCGGGGTTTGCGATGAGGTCAACATAGCGCTGACGATAACGCATCTCGGTATCGGTCAGGCCGTGGAACTTTTCGGGCAGGGGGCGCAGGCTCTTGGCCAGCAGGGTCAGCTCGGTGGCGCGAACGCTCAGCTCGCCGGTCTTGGTGCGGAACACCTCACCCTTAACACCGATGATATCGCCCACGTCCAGCTTCTTGAAGGCGGCGTAGGCCTCCTCGCCCAGCTCGTCGCGGCGGACATACAGCTGGATATCACCCTTGTCATCACGCAGGTGGGCAAAGCTTGCCTTGCCCATCACGCGCTTGGACATCATACGGCCGGCCAGCGCGACCTGCTTGCCGCTGTCGGTCTCGTTGGGCAGATCTTTGAACTCTTCCTTCAGGTCGGCAGAGTATGCGTCCTGCGGGAACTTGGTCAGGGTGAAGGGGTCGTTTCCGGCAGCCTGCAGGTCGGCCAGCTTCTGGCGGCGCACCTGCACCTGCTCGCTCTCAGACAGGCCCTGAGCGGGGTTTCTCTTTTGCTCTTCCATGGTTTCCTCCCGTTCAGGCTCAGTTTGCGGCGTGGGTAATGGCCAGCACTTCGTACTCGACGGTCTGGCCGGAGGGCAGCAGGACCTCAGCCTTCTCGCCCACGGCCTTGCCCAGCAGAGCGTGGCCCACGGGGCTCTCGTCGCTGATCTTGCCGTTCAGGGGGTCAGCCTCGGTACGGCCCACGATGTCGTACTCCTCGACCTCGTCCTCACCCTCCATCTGGATGGTGACATGGGTACCGACAGAGACGTTCTCAACGCTCAGCTCGCTCTCGTCGATGACGACAGCGTTCTTGACCATCTGCTCCAGCTCGGTGATGCGGTTCTCCACCAGACCCTGGGTGTTCTTGGCCTCATCGTACTCGCTGTTCTCGGACAGGTCGCCGTGGCTGCGGGCTTCCTTGATCTCTTCTGCCAGCTCCTTGCGGCGGACAGTCTTCAGGTATTCCAGTTCCTCCTGCATTGCCTTCAGGCCAGCAGCGGACATCTTGATCTCTTGTGCCATTTGGAAATCTCCTTATCTATTTTTTGGGGTACGGCAGAGTGTCATAAAACATAAAACCGCACACGAATGCCATTTTGACCTATTCATTATAATAGCAAGCTGCGGCCTTGTCAATAAAAACTGCCGCCCTGCGGGCCAAAAAGGCCGCAAAAAAGCCCCGCCGACAGAGGGAAGTGCCGACAGGGCTT
>OGDO01000964.1_pt1 | contig 10113 bp, 8 predicted proteins | sample 1570431 | NCBI WGS metagenome assembly OGDO01 (sample SAMEA2582183, study PRJEB24529) | metagenome | reverse complement strand
CGGGATAAGCCGCATCACCAGCTATCGAACCGATATTGATGATATGCCCGTGTCCGCGTTCCACCATTCCGGGAACCACTATACGCGTCATAGCCAACAAGGCTTTTATATTAGTATCAATCACAATATCCCATTCGTCCAGGTTTCCCTCAAATTCTTTATCCACACCAATCACAAGACCGGCATTGTTCACCAATACATCAATACGTTTCCTCTCTTCCGGTAAAGAAGCCAGCGCCATGGTCGCTGCATTCCGATCACGTACGTCAAACGGCAACAGGAAGATACGTACTCCGTATTTAGCTTCCAGTTCTACTTTCAACTCTTCAAGTTTTGCCACGTTACGGGCATTCAGAATCAAATCCGAACCTTGCGAAGCAAACTTACGCGCACATCCTTCACCAATGCCACTGCTTGCTCCCGTTATAAAAACGATTTTACCTTTCATTTCTTCTTATACAAATTTAGATTACCTATATAATGAAAGACAAAAGTACGCTTAAACCTCCGATGATATGCCCTTCACCTTAGTTAAATAAGATTAAAGCATTACAGAAAAAAGGATTTACGTCTTACGATTACCCTATCTTTGTGCTATATAACATAACAGAGCCGAGAGGCTCATTCAATTATTGTACATGACATTTGAAAATTTGAATTTGATAGAGCCTATCTTAAAGGCTTTAAGACAAGAGGGTTACACCTCTCCCACCCCAATACAAGAACAGTCAATCCCCATTTTACTTCAAGGAAAAGATTTATTAGGTTGTGCTCAAACAGGTACCGGTAAAACAGCTGCTTTTTCTATCCCTATCTTGCAAAAATTGTATAAAACCGACCATCGTAAAGGTATCAAGGCACTTGTGCTGACGCCAACCCGGGAACTTGCAATTCAGATAGGTGAAAGTTTCGAAGCATACGGACGGTATACCGGTCTGAAACATGCCGTAATCTTTGGAGGAGTAGGACAGAAACCACAGACTGACGCTCTACGGAGCGGTATTCAGATACTGGTTGCCACTCCCGGCAGATTATTGGATTTGATATCACAGGGATTTATCTCCCTGAGTTCACTTGATTTTTTTGTATTGGACGAAGCAGACCGGATGCTGGACATGGGATTCATACATGATATCCGACGCATATTAAAGCTATTGCCCGCAAAACGGCAGACTCTCTTCTTTTCGGCCACAATGCCTCCGGAAATAGAGACCTTGGCAAACTCCATGCTGACGCACCCCGAGAAAGTGGAAGTCACCCCTGCATCGTCTACGGTTGACACAATCTCCCAATCAGTCTATTTCGTTGAGAAAAAAGAGAAAAAAGACTTACTGATTCATCTGCTGAAGAATCCGGCTATCAAGTCCGTACTTATCTTCACCAGAACTAAATATGGAGCAGACAAACTTGCACGTACCCTTAGTAAGTCCGGAATAAGAGCCGAAGCCATACATGGAAACAAGTCGCAGAATGCCCGACAGCGAGCACTGACCGGCTTTAAGAACCATGAACTGCGTGTACTGATAGCAACCGATATTGCAGCACGAGGTATCGACGTGGACCAACTATCACACGTCATCAACTATGAGTTGCCCAACATTCCGGAAACATACGTGCACCGTATCGGACGAACCGGACGTGCCGGCCACGACGGTATTGCCCTCTCCTTTTGCGAATCGGAAGAACTGCCTTACCTGAAAGATATCCAAAAATTGATAGGGAAAAGTATCCCAGTAATAAAAGAACACCCATTTGTCACCGCCGATGGTTTAAAAGCCCAGAAAATCAAGACTGAAGAAATTAAGGCCAAAACCAAGGAAAACAAAATCTATCGCGGGAGCCGTACGAATGGAGACTTTTGGAGAAGAAAAAAGCAAACCTCGCAAAACAACACCCCAAAAGGAGTTGGAAGATAAAGACAATCATAAAAAAACTGATATTCCGAACAAAGTTTCAAAAAAATTTGTTAGTTTTGTCGTACGAACCTCAAAAAAGAAAGGAATATCATTATGAAAGGATTAAATGTTTTAGCAGCTTTCCTGGGTGGCGCCGCAGTAGGTGCAGCCCTCGGTATCTTATTTGCTCCTGAAAAAGGAGAAGACACCCGTAACAAAATCGCAGAAATTCTCCGTAAGAAAGGGATTCGTCTGAACCGAAGCGAAATGGAAGACTTGGTAGATGAAATTGCTGCGGAAATCAAAGGTGAGGTAACGGAATAAGGTAAAAAACAGAACCACTATGTTTGCAGACGACAAAAGTATAGAAAATATGCAGCAGCTCTTCATTGAATTCAAGAAATACCTGGAGCTGCAAAAAGAATATACCAAACTGGAAGTCACCGAAAAACTATCCAAACTGCTTTCTACACTTTTATTGGTGCTATTGGTCGTCATACTCGGCGTAGTGGTTCTGTTTCATCTGTCGTTTACGCTGGTCTATATCTTAGCTCCGCTGGTAGGCGGGCTAATGATGAGTTTTGCACTTATCACGTGCTTCCATATCCTACTCATCGTTCTGCTTGTCCTATTCCGCAAAAAGCTCATTATTGATCCGACAGTAAAACTTATCGCAGAATTATTCTTAGACAATTAATTCGAAATATTCATGGATAATACGACCAATACGACTCCCGTCACTTTAGAAAGCATCGCCCAGAAAAAAGCCATGCTGCTACAAGAAATACGACTCCAGAAAGAAATCATGACTGGGCTTACACAAGAAATTTTTGCTCCGCTGGAACCAGCTACCAACAAGGCAAATGCCATGATGAGGGCATTCAACACGGGTATGGCTGTTTTTGACGGTATAGTATTGGGGGTAAAGGTAATGAAGAAATTCAGAAAAATATTTGGAAGAAAGAGATAGAATATCGGATAAAAAAAGAGGGGATGGCCATAACAGTCATCCCCTCTTTTTTATCCGATATAGTCTGAGCACTTTTATACGTACGTCTCAAGCAACTTCACTGCTCCTTCAGGCACAATCGTCACTTCTTGGGTTGCAGCTGGCAGCAGGATTGTTTCGCCCGCTTGTACGGAAACTTCATTCTTCTCATTATCAATAATACGGCAAGAACCCTCCACACAAATAAAAATAACAAAAGAATCCAGTTCAGAATAGTCACAAGTGATTTCTTCCGTCATGTCATAGATGGAAGTCGTGAAATACGGGCTTGCCACCATTTCTACCGGTTCATTCTGAACCTGCTCGTACTCCGTACGAAAATCGTCCTGCACATCTGCAAAATTAATGGCATCAATGGCCTGGCTTGTATGCAGTTCTCTTGATTTACCATCCTTATCCTTACGATTGTAATCAAAAATACGGTAAGTGATATCCGACGTTTGCTGTATTTCTGCTACAAAAGCTCCCGCACCGATTCCATGTACCCGACCTGCAGGCACATAAAACACATCGCCCGGTTTAATGGCGCAAGTCTGCAGAACATCCGCAAACGTACCATTATACACTCGTTCCTTATATTCTTTCGGAGTAATCTGCTCTGCAAAACCGGAAATCAGCTTGGCACCCTGGTCAGCAGCAATAACATACCACATTTCATTTTTACCAAAACTGTTATGACGTTTCTTAGCCAACTCGTCACCCGGGTGTACCTGAATCGACAAGTCCAACTTGGCATCAATAAACTTTATCAATAAAGGAAACTTATTTCCGAAACGTGCATAGTTGGCTTCTCCTACCAGGTCTTCCTTATATTTTCTGACCATATCCGGCAGCGTCAATCCTTTGTCTGCACCATTGGCCACTATAGACTCACTGCCTTCTACTGCCGACACTTCCCAACTCTCGCCTACATTGGCAAGGGTATCATTCAAATGTTTGAATGGAATAATCTTGTCGCCTCCCCAAAGCGTCTGCTTCAGAATAGGCTCAAATTTTAGAGGATACATTCGTTGTTTTTATTAGAACTTTCTGTTAATGATGTGATTTTTTTAGATTCCGGGGGCAAACATACAAAAAATATCAATTTGTATTCCATTTGTTAAACGCTAAACTTTCCTAAAATGTTCTCCACATTTCCTTCCAATTACTTGGGGGAACAAAAGAATTTCTTTTTATTTGCAAGAAATTTAATTAATACCATGGATATGATAAACACTACTCCAACAGAAAGTAATTTGTCCGGTTTGAACCAAAAAGACTTTCAAAAGGATATAAATAACAAAAAGACAGATTTGTTTATCCTGAAGAATGCCCAGGGAATGGAAGTTGCAGTTACTAATTACGGCTGTGCAATACTTTCCATCATGGTACCCGACAAAAATGGCAAATATGCCAATGTTGTATTAGGACACGACAGTATTGAACATGTAATCAACAGCCCGGAACCTTTTCTAAACACTACCATCGGACGCTACGGTAACCGGATAGCTAAAGGAAAGTTTACTTTATACGGCGAAGAGCACCAATTGGCAATCAACAATGGTCCCAACTCACTGCATGGTGGTCCGACTGGTTTTCATACCCGTGTATGGGATGCTGTCCAGCCAGAGCCATCAACAGTCATCTTCAACTACACATCCGCTGACGGCGAAGAGGGCTTCCCCGGAAATCTCGAAGTAGAAATGACTTATCGCCTGGAGGATGAGACCAATGCTCTGGTCATCGAATACCGGGCTACTACCGATAAAGCCACCATCGTCAATCTGACCAATCACGGTTTCTTCAATCTTGCCGGTATAGCCAATCCCTCCCCTACAGTCTTAAACAATATCGTTACCATCAACGCAGATTTTTATGTACCCATCGATGAAGTATCCATTCCTACCGGAGAGATATTGAAGGTAGAAGGTACTCCTATGGATTTCCGTACTCCCCATACTCTTGGTGAACGAATTGATGAGAAACATACACAAATTGTGAATGGCGCAGGATATGACCATTGCTATGTACTGAACAAGACTGAAAGTGGAGAGCTGAGCCTTGCAGCCACCTGCATAGAGCCCAACAGCGGGCGAACGATGGAAGTATATACCACTGAAAATGGCGTCCAGCTCTACACAGGAAACTGGCTCGGGGGCTTTGAAGGTGCCCATGGAGCCACTTTCCCTGCAAGAAGTGCAGTCTGCTTTGAGGCCCAGTGTTTTCCCGATACGCCCAACAAGTCCCATTTTCCGTCGGCAGTATTGCTACCGGGTGATGAGTACCAGCAAGTGACAATCTACAAGTTTGGTGTACAAGAATGAAATAACTAATCCAATTTATAAACTTATTAATTTTACAAAACCATGACACAACAAAAACAGAATGGTAAACTCATCGCAATTATCACGATGATCTTCCTTTTTGGTATGATTTCATTTGTTACCAACCTTGCTGCCCCTATGGGAATCGTACTGAAAAATCAGTTTTCAGTATCCAACGCTTTAGGGATGTTGGGTAACTTTGGTAACTTTATTGCATATGCAGTGATGGGAATACCAAGCGGCATCTTACTACAACGGGTAGGGTATAAAAAAACGGCATTGATAGCAGTAGCTGTAGGCTTTATCGGTGTAGGTATCCAATATTTATCCGGTCATTCAAGCCCTGATATGGCTTTTGCCGTATATTTGATTGGCGCTTTCATCGCCGGTTTCTCCATGTGTTTGCTTAATACGGTAGTCAACCCGATGCTGAACAAGCTCGGCGGCGAAGGTAACAAAGGAAACCAGCTTATCCAAGTGGGTGGTTCTTTCAACTCCGTAATGGCCACCATTACTCCGATGTTCGTAGGTATCCTGATTGCCGGTTCCATTGAAAAAGCTACTATCTCTCAGATATTCCCTGTAATGTACACAGCAATGGCTGTATTTGCCATCGCGTTCTTCGTTCTTTTGATTGTGCCCATACCGGAACCCAATGCTGCAACTTCAACAGAACCTATCGGTAAGTTGATGTCAGGCGCTTTAAAATTCCGCCACTTCATTTTGGGAGCTATAGCGATCTTTGTATATGTAGGTGTCGAAGTTGGTGTACCGGGTACTCTGAACTTGTTCTTGACCGATCCGATTGAAAAGGGAGGAGCAGGCATTTCTTCCACCATTTCCGGTTTTGTTGTAGGTACATATTGGTTCCTCATGCTGATTGGACGTCTGGCCGGCGCTTCATTGGGTGCAAAAATCTCCAGTAAGGCAATGCTTACCTTTACTTCCGCATTAGGCTTACTTTTGGTATTCCTTGCCATCTTCTCATCTACCGGTTCGCTTGTCAATCTGCCGGTACTCCAACAAAGTGCTACGGGAGGTCTCTCTTTCGGATTTGCAGAAGTACCCATCAATGCAATGTATCTGGTACTGGTAGGTCTGTGTACTTCCATCATGTGGGGTGGTATCTTTAATTTGGCCGTAGAAGGATTGGGTAAATATCTGGCAGCGGCTTCCGGTCTGTTCATGGTATTGGTATGCGGCGGCGGCATCTTGCCCGTTATCCAAGGTTTGGTGGCCGACATTGCAGGTTTCATGCCGAGTTACTGGGTTATCATCGCAGCCCTTGGCTATCTGTTGTTCTACGGTTTGGTAGGCTGCAAAAATGTCAATAAGGACATCAAGGTCGATTAACAAGAAAATATAGGTAATTTATTTATTCACCTTATAAAATATAAATATCATGGATATAGAATACGTAAGAAGCCGTTTCATCAAGCACTTTGACGGAACAACGGGAGCTGTTTATGCTTCTCCGGGTCGCATCAACCTTATCGGTGAGCATACAGACTATAACGGTGGTTTTGTATTCCCCGGAGCAATCGATAAGGGAATGATTGCAGAAATAAAGCCCAACGGCACAAACACAGTAAAAGCTTATTCCATCGACCTGAAAGATTATGTGGAATTTGGCTTGAATGAAGAAGATGCACCCCGCGCAAGCTGGGCAAGATATATCTTTGGCGTGTGCCGGGAAATGATGAAACGCGGTGTAGATGTAAAAGGTTTCAATACCGCTTTTGCAGGCGATGTGCCTCTGGGTGCAGGAATGTCCTCGTCAGCAGCTTTGGAAAGTACCTATGCCTATGCTTTGAACGACTTGTTCGGTGACAACAAGATAGACAAATTTGAATTGGCAAAAGTGGGACAATCTACAGAACACAACTATTGTGGCGTAAACTGTGGTATCATGGACCAATTTGCTTCTGTATTCGGAAAGAAAGGAAGCCTCATCCGCCTGGATTGCCGTTCACTGGAATATCAGTATTTCCCATTCGACCCGCAAGGCTATCGTCTGGTTCTTGTAGATTCTGTAGTGAAACACGAACTTGCATCTTCAGCATACAACAAACGTCGTCAAAGCTGCGAAGCTGCTGTTGCCGCTGTTCAGAAGAAGCATCCACACGTAGAATTCCTGCGTGACGTTACCATGGGCATGCTGGAAGAAGCCAAAGCCGACATCAGCGCAGAAGACTATATGCGTGCAGAATATGTCATCGAAGAGATTCAACGCGTACTCGACGTTTGCGACGCCCTGGAAAAAGGCGATTATGAAACTGTAGGCCAAAAGATGTATGAAACACATCATGGCATGAGTAAGTTGTATGAAGTAAGCTGCGAAGAACTCGATTTTCTGAATGACCTTGCATTCGATTGTGGAGTTACCGGTTCACGTGTCATGGGCGGTGGATTCGGTGGATGTACAATCAATCTGGTAAAGGATGAATTGTACAGTACATTCATCGAAAAAGCAAAAGATGAATTCAAGAAGAAGTTCGGCAGAAGCCCAAAAGTATATGATGTAGTCATCAGCGACGGTGCCCGCAGATTAGAATAATAGACATCAGCATTCAAATAAAAGGCGTTTCCCAGTAATGGGAAGCGCCTTTTTCTTCTCCCCTATTCCACCGTTTTCCACTCTAAAAACAAAATCATCCGAGAAGTTTATTCCGAACACATCTATCTGTACAGCCAGTTGGCACAGATATGTTTCTTGACACTTATGTTGCATAACATATAAAAGTGTACAGCCTACACTAAAGAAAAGTGTTACTTTTACACCCAAAGAAAGATAATCATCTCATTTACATTAAATACAAAACCATGAAAAGACATGTTCTACTTGCAGGAATTGCCGCAATGATGCTAACTGCGTGCAATCAAAAGACAGAAACAACGCTTACGCTGTCCGGTCTTGATCCAGTAAAATTCCAAACAACAGTCAATGACGCCCAGACACAGCTTTATACGCTGAAGAATAAAGCGGGCATGGAAGTATGCATCACAAACTTTGGAGGACGTATTGTATCCATTATGGTACCCGACAAAAATGGAGTTATGCAGGATGTAGTATTGGGCTTTGACAGCATTGCCGATTACATCAACATTCCAAGTGACTTTGGTGCTTCTATCGGACGCTACGCCAACCGGATTAACCAAGGGAAAATCGTTCTTGACGGAGATACTATACAGTTACCACAGAACAATTTCGGACATTGCCTGCACGGTGGCCCCAAAGGATGGCAATACCAAGTATACAGTGCCAATCCCATTGACAGCACAACTCTGAAGCTCACCCGCATTTCACCGGATGGAGACGAGAATTTCCCGGGTAATGTTACGGCAAAAGTACTTTTCAAGTTAACGGATGACAATGCCATTGATATAAAATACAGTGCAACAACAGACCAAAAGACGGTTATCAATATGACTAACCATTCTTATTTCAATTTATCAGGTGACCCTTCAAAGGCAGCAACAGACCACATCTTATACATCAATGCAGACAACTATACTCCGGTAGACAGTACTTTCATGACAACGGGTGACATCATCTCCGTCAAAGAAACACCAATGGACTTTACCACTCCCAAGAGTGTGGCACAAGACATCAACCGGACGGACTTTGAACAAATAAAGAACGGAAACGGATATGACCACAATTGGGTACTGAATACTAAAGGTGACCTATCCCAAGTGGCAGCCAAACTGACATCGCCTATAAGCGGCATCACCCTGGAAGTTTATACCAATGAGCCAGGCATACAAGTATATACCGGGAATTTCCTGGACGGCACCGTAAAAGGTAAAAAAGGCATTACTTACAACCAGCGCGCTTCCGTATGCCTCGAGACACAACATTATCCGGATAGCCCCAACAAAGCCCAATGGCCTTCTGTCGTACTGGAACCCGGACAAATTTACAACAGTGAATGTGTTTTCAAATTTTCCGTAGAAAAATAACAATAACCTTATAAATCATTTATTATCGTGGAAACATTAGATTGGTTAGTCATTGGAATCTTTTTCCTGGCTTTAATTGGAATTATTGTCTGGGTTGTCAAACAGAAACAGAATGACTCAGCAGACTATTTTTTAGGTGGTCGTGATGCCACATGGCTCGCTATCGGTGCATCTATCTTTGCATCCAACATCGGTTCGGAACACTTAATCGGATTAGCCGGTGCCGGTGCTTCCAGCGGTATGGCGATGGCACATTGGGAAATACAAGGCTGGATGATCCTTATCTTAGGTTGGGTATTCGTACCGTTCTATTCGCGAAGTATGGTATTCACAATGCCTGAATTCCTAGAACGCCGCTATAATCCACAATCACGTACAATATTGTCTGTAATATCTTTAATCAGCTATGTACTGACAAAAGTTGCCGTGACGGTTTATGCAGGAGGATTGGTATTCCAACAAGTATTCGGTATAAAAGAACTTTGGGGAATCGACTTCTTTTGGATTGCCGCCATCGGTCTGGTTATACTGACTGCGCTCTACACAATCTTCGGAGGAATGAAGTCGGTACTTTATACCTCCATCCTGCAGACCCCCATCTTGCTGTTAGGTTCACTGATAATCCTTGTACTCGGCTTCAAAGAATTGGGAGGCTGGGATGAGATGATGAGAATCTGCGGTGCAGTCACAGTGAACGATTATGGCAACACAATGACAGAACTTATACGCAGTAATAACGACCCTAACTTCCCTTGGTTGGGTGCACTGATTGGTTCAGCCATTATCGGATTCTGGTATTGGTGTACAGACCAGTTCATCGTGCAACGCGTACTTTCCGGAAAGAATGAAAAAGAGGCTCGTCGCGGTACTATCTTCGGCGCTTACCTGAAACTGTTGCCTGTATTCCTGTTCCTGATTCCGGGTATGATTGCTTTCGCATTAC
>OGDO01000962.1_pt1 | contig 10119 bp, 10 predicted proteins | sample 1570431 | NCBI WGS metagenome assembly OGDO01 (sample SAMEA2582183, study PRJEB24529) | metagenome | reverse complement strand
GCACAGGCATTGTCTTAGGTGTAAAATTACCTCTAAACTAAGGGAAAATGAAAAAGAAATTATACATAAACGCTTTCAGGCTATTCAGCCTGTTGGCTATCGTCACGTTATTCGTGGCCTGTGACGCACACCGGGATTTCCCAGACACGGCAATGAGACCCTGTCATATCCTGTGTACGGACGGCAAAGTGTTGTCGGTATCAGACTTCAAGCAATCCGAAAAACAGCCTATTGCCGTGGTGTTCCATGTCAATCACGACGAAGCCATTGAAGGCAACGGCTATGCGGTTTACCTGTGGGACATTGCTCCGGCGGCATTCGCCGACAGCCTCGGTGTCGCACAAGGGACGTCGGCCGACATCGGGGCATTGGACGGGAACATGAACACCTTTGCGCTGTACGACACAAGGGAGACGGCTTCGCCTATGGCGGAAGCGGTCTTTGACCTGTGGCGGTACGGACAGAGTGCCTATATCCCGTCGGTAGCACAGATGCGGTTGCTGTATGCTGTCCGGGAAACCGTCAATCCTGTCATTGAACGGTGCGGCGGTCATCCGTTGCCGTTGGATGAATACGATTGCTGGTACTGGACATCGACGGAAGTGTCCGGACAAGAGACGGCGAAAGCGTGGCTTTACTCGACAGGAAGCGGCGCGATGCAGGAGACACCTAAGACACAGGCGCATAAGCTGCGGCCTATAATTACCATGAACAAATAAAATGTGCAACGATATGAATATAGATATGCTTTTCTGTATAGTATTGATGGTATTGGGGGCTTTCCTCATATACTATCCCATCAAAGATGAATCACCTCGGCAAAAACTGAAAAAGCTCGCCGATTCTGTTGCGTCTGATAAAAAGGACATTGATTATCTGATTCAACGCTTCAGCTACCTTTTGGATAACATGGCGGCAGACAATGGGAAAGGTTCGGCTCTGAGATGCCAGATTGCCAAATTGGAGGAAGTTGTCAAGGAGTTGAACGGCAAACGCAAGGAACTTGAGTTAAACAACCGGTCGATGACGGATGTTAATGACGAATTGAAGCGAAGCAATGCCGAACTTTTAAGGAAGGCTTCTGAATTGCGTGATGAGATACAGCAACAGGAAATTAAAATCCAACAGCAGGAAGAATACATCAATTCTGTCCAGAGAGTCAAAGAAGGGCTTGAGATAGCCTTGGACAACATTCAGGCAGAAGAGGTGCATTATCTCTCACAGCCGATATTCAGCATGAAAATGACGCCTATAGTCAGAAGCAAACTCGAATCTCATGGGATATTGTATGTCGGCGACCTGATTCAGCTCAACGAGGAATATCTCATGGAAATCTGGGGTTTAGGACCGGTAGCACTTGAAAGAATAAAGACGAAACTGAACGAAAACGGTGTGTGGTTCGGTATGGATGTCATACGAATCAACGACCGTTGGTATCGTCGGAAACAAGAATTAACAACGGATTGATTCATGGAAGAGAGCAAAGAATTACAAGGGTTCTACAAGATATTCCGTGCGGTCATCTATATCTCCGTGCTGATGGAGTTCTTCGAGTATGCCATCGACCCTGCCATGCTCGACCACTGGGGTGGCATACTGATTGATATTCACGGGCGCATCAAGCAGTGGATGATTTACAATGACGGTAATCTTGTGTACAGCAAGATTGCGACGTTCCTGCTTATCTGCATCACCTGTATCGGTACGAGGAACAAGAAGCATCTGGAGTTCGATGCCCGGAGACAGGTGTTATATCCGCTAATCAGCGGACTGTTCCTGATTGTGTTCTCCGTGTGGTTGTACCATCATCCGATGGAAACGAGGCTCTACACGTTGCCACTAAATATCATCTTCTACATGGCGACCACGCTTGTCGGTGTGATATTGGTACATATCGCACTGGATAACATCTCGAAGTTCATCAAGGAGGGACTGGGTAAAGACCGGTTCAACTTTGAGAATGAAAGTTTCGAGCAGAGCGAAGAGAAGGTTGAGAACCAGTATAGCGTGAATATACCGATGCGGTACTATTACAAAGGTAAATTTCGCAAGGGATGGGTGTCGATAAGCAACTGTTTCAGAGGAACATGGGTAGTCGGAACTCCGGGCAGCGGTAAGACGTTCAGCATCATAGAACCGTTCATCCGCCAACATAGTGCCAAGGGCTTTGCGATGGTGGTCTATGACTACAAATTTCCGACACTTGCCACTAAACTTTACTATCATTACAAGAAAAACCAGAAGCTCGGAAAACTGCCCAAAGGGTGCAAGTTCAACATCATCAACTTCGTGGATGTGGAGTACAGCAAACGGGTGAACCCCATTCAGGCAAAGTACATCAATAATCTTGCGGCGGCGAGCGAAACGGCGGAAACCCTGTTGGAATCCCTGCAGAAAGGCAAGAAAGAGGGAGGCGGAGGCAGTGACCAGTTCTTTCAGACTTCTGCCGTGAACTTTCTTGCCGCCTGTATCTACTTTTTCGTGAACTACGAGCGGGAACCCTACGATGCAAACGGAAAGAAACTATATGCGGAGAAACGGCAAGATCCGCAGACGAAGTTCTGGAAGCCGACGGGTGTCGTTCGTGACCGTGAGGGTGGCAGCATCGTGGAACCTGCCTATTGGCTGGGAAAATACTCGGATATGCCGCATATCCTTTCATTTCTCAATGAGAGCTACCAGACTATTTTTGAGGTACTGGAGACGGACAACGAGGTCGCGCCGTTGCTCGGCCCGTTCCAGACGGCCTTCAAGAACAAGGCAATGGAACAATTAGAGGGTATGATTGGTACGCTGCGTGTCTATACCAGCCGTTTGGCCACCAAGGAATCCTACTGGATATTCCACAAGGATGGGGACGACTTCGACCTGAAAGTTAGTGACCCCAAGTCACCCAGTTATCTGCTGATAGCCAACGATCCGGAAATGGAAAGTATCATCGGAGCGTTGAACGCTCTGATATTGAACCGTCTCGTTACCCGTGTGAACACCGGGCAGGGGAAGAATATTCCGGTCAGCATCATCGTGGATGAGCTGCCGACACTGTATTTCCACAAGATAGACCGACTGATAGGTACGGCGAGAAGCAACAAGGTAAGCGTAACGCTGGGTTTTCAGGAGTTGCCGCAGTTGGAGGCTGACTACGGAAAAGTGGGAATGCAAAAAATCATCACGACAGTGGGCAACGTGGTAAGCGGTTCAGCTCGCGCAAAAGAGACACTGGAATGGTTGTCGAATGACATTTTCGGCAAGGTAGTACAGGTCAAAAAGGGCGTGACCATCGACCGGGATAAGACGAGCATCAATCTCAATGAGAATATGGACAGCCTTGTACCCGCCTCGAAAATTTCGGATATGGCGACGGGATGGATTTGCGGACAGACGGCCAGGGATTTCGTGAAGACGAAAACCGGTACAGGAGGCTCGATGAACATTCAGGAGTCGGAAGAGTTCAAGACTACAAAGTTCTTCTGCAAGACGGATTTCGATATGAAGGAGATAAAAGCGGAGGAAGCGGCCTATGTACCGCTACCGAAGTTCTACACCTTTAAGTCGAGGGAGGAACGGGAACGCATCTTGTATAAAAATTTCATACAAGTCGGACAGGATGTAAAAGACATGATAACGGATGTACTGAACAAGCGTGGGGCGAAATAAATCAAAATCCCTGCAATAATCACGAAATTATTGCAGGGATTTTTATATTCAATTTCAGTTACCCAAAATCTTGTGGGCATAAAGCCGGTTTTACGGACGTAAATGAATTATCTGACAGTTTCCGATTTGGAATCGTTTTCCGATAGCAGATTTTGTAATTTGTCGATGTCCGGTAGAGTCTTGCGCAGATTCTCCGGCATTTCTTGGGCTGTGCGGTATGTCGCCACGCCCATAGGCTTATCATAGTCGCGCACCATGATTTCGACAAACTTGCGGTTGGCATCCTGGCATAGGACAATACCGATTGAAGGGTTCTCGTGCGGTTTCTTGTCGGTCATGTCATACACCGTCAGGTAGCCGCTAAGCTGTCCGAGATAATTCGGGCGGAACTTGCCCCGTTTCAACTCCACGATTACGCTGGCATTCAGTTCTCTGTTGAAGAATACAAGGTCAGCAAACATTTCTTCTCCGGCAACTATCAGGCGATGCTGACTGTCGATAAAAGTGAAGTCGTTTCCAAAACGGAGAATGAACTGCTTGATATTGGTTACGATTTGGTTTTCGATGACCTTTTCGTTCCAGTCCTGTTCGCGTTCTCCCACATTCTCCAGATTAACCATTTCGAGCATATACTCATCCTTGAACGCCAATATCGCTTTTACGGCATAAATGGCTTCGGGCAGCACTTGAAGGAAGTTGCTCGGCAAAGATCCGCGATTTGAATAGATGTCTTCTTTCAAGTAATTTTTGAGAGAGGATAGCGACCACGCATTTTGAGCGGCACAATGGATATAGAACAACCGTTCCGCGATGTCTTTTGAACGAGTCAGGATTTCAATATGATGTGAAAAGCTGATCTTGACAAAATCGTCCCAGGTAAATTCGGTATTGACCGGTTGCCCGATAAGTTGCAGCAGTAGATGCTCGTCAATATCCAATTCGCCCAACGCTGTTGGATGAATTAAAGCCGTACCCTTTTCCGACGAATGGTTTTCCAATTCGCCCAACACTGTTGGACGAATTAAAAACGTCCTCCATTCCTCATAGAATGAGCGCATCCGTTTCAACCCCGATTCAGAAAAGCCGTGCAGACCGGGCAACTCCCGTTGAAGGAGCTTTGATATGGTAGGCAATGCTTTAGTACCCCAACAGCCGATGCGGGAATTTTCAGACACGAATTTCCCCACTCCAAAATACAACGAGAGAGTTTCTTTGTTGACCGCAGCCGCACTTCTATACCGGCAGCGTTCGATGGCATGTTTGATTATCTCTACTGCCTCTGCATATTGTGTATAATCCGATGGGATAACCTGTTGTTCCATATACATACGTTTTTGTGCCGCAAAGGTACGAAAAATACGGGATATACAGGGCAGAATGCCAACATATTATAGTGCCGCGTGGGTCTTATTCGGTATTTTTAGCGTTCCGGTGTCTTGCACTCGCTTTGCTGCCAATCTACTCACTCAGATGTTCATGCGTCTGGGGCGTGCCGAGAAAGCTGGTAGCGGTGTGGATAAGATTGTGAGCGGTTGGCAGTCTTTGGGTTGGCCGCTTCCTACTGTAGCCGAGGAAACACGTCCGGACTATGTTGTGCTGACCTTGCAGTTAGGGATGAAAACCCGACAAGAAAACCCGCAAGAAAACCTCGCAAGCAGGATTTGAGAAAAGAGCAAATCTTGGAGTTCTGTGTTGAGCCGCAATACCTATCTGATATTTTGCAACATTTAGGATTGAAAGATAGGGAAAATCTTATGGAGGTCTATATCAATCCGATGATTGGTACAGGGGTATTGGAAATGACGGAGCCGGACAATCCCACAAGCCGTAACAACGGTAAAAGTGGAACAAGGACTTCAAAAGTGAGTTTATAATAGGATATTGCGGCTTGGACGCATCCAACCGCACACGAAAACACCGCCCACGTAGAAAAATGGGCGGTGTTATTCGGTCGCTCGCTTATTCAGGCTCGTGTACCGCTTAAAAGTACGGCAAGTTGCCGGTCGCAGAATTTGTCGTATTCCTCTTTGTCCGTACCGCTTTCGACGGCTCGGTCAATGACATCGCCCAACTCGTCGAAGCATACTTCCTCATTGACGCACTCCGCACCGTTCTCTTTCAGCAGATATACCTCATAATAATCGGAGCCGTTGAGTGCGATAACGACATTTCCGGCGTGCAACCGCCCGTTTACTTTAATCCGCAATGCCGGCAAATCCCGGAATACCGTAGCGACAAAATCGCCGATTCCCCACGACATAAGAATGGGCATGGGTGTAAGTGATACCAATTGTTCTTTGATGGTCTGTGCGATGTGCATTACATACTCTTTATCCATAACTTTGATTTTTAATATGATTATTGATTTATGTTAGTTGAACCATTCGGGGTTATCCTCTTTTAATTCCGTGATGAGTTCATCGTCCGGTAATTTGAGGGTTTTCGCATCGGTGAAAAAGAAAACCTCGTCATATATTTGTTCGGCTTCCTTACTTGCAAAACCTTCGTTTTCGTCCTCGAAACTGCCCGGATGAAGTGCATCGAGCAGAGCGGTAGAGCCGATAAGTAATTCTTCACCTTCGTTGGATTTCACGATACGGCAGATGTAGATATTGCCGTCAAATTGTAGTTCTTTCGTTTTCATACATCTGTTATCTTAATGGGATGTGTTTCCCGTGAGCCTTGAGGTATTCCATGATGCACTTCGCTTCCTCGTGCGATGCACGGTTGCGGTCGTCGTAGTTGCGTGTCTCGTCCGCCATGACCACGATACACTCTTTTACCAACCTGTAAAGGCTTTGCTGCAGTGTGGGGTGCATTTCGGGGATAGCGGCTGCAAACCGTTTGGGGTTGAAGCCGTAATCGTTCACTGCCCTTTCCCAGTCTTTGGCGAGCTGGTACTCCTTGCTTTCCTTGATGTTGTCCATAATCTTGAATTTTAATGATTTGTTTTTTTCTTCCCTCCGTTCGGTTCCTTTCTGTCGGAACCGCTTTGGGATTTTATGGATGCGGTACACGGTTGTCGGTACAGCTTCATACGGAAGGCTTTTCCTGCCAATTACTCTTTCTGAGGAAAGGAAGAATTTGCAGGAAATTCACTTTAAGCCGCCGGATCAAGCGCGACGGCCGACCTTTGCATCTGATAAAACCAAACCGGGGCTGACAGGGGACGAAGCCGGGGAAACGCTATAAAAGGGAAGTTGAAAATGGTAAAAAAGAGAGGAAACGGAAGCTATGAATGGAAGAAGGGCGGGTGGTGACGGGTTCGTCAGAAAGTTAGAAGAGGTACTTGGGTCCTTTGTCCGGAGCATACAAAAATGAATAGAGGGCGGATTTCTCCCTCCCCCTATCCGTTATGACAACAACATTTGTCAGGCAGCTATTTCTTCCGCTTGCGGTTCGGTCTGTGCTTCCGCTTCGGGTTGCGGTTCATCGGGTTGTTCCGCTTCCTGCGTGGCTTGTTCCTGCAAAGCGGCTTTCTTTTCCTCGATGCGTTGGTGTCGCTTTTCGTACACTTCATTATATCCGTCTTGGATATTGGCAAGTTCTTCGGGCATATGCTTTTGAGCGAAGTCAAGCAACAGGGAGGCTGTGGCGTTGTTACCGAATGCGTCCTTGAAATTGGCAATCAGATAATCCCTGCGGATAACGGCTTTCTGCTTGGCGGTAAGGTTCTCGATGATGCGCATTTTGTCCTCGCTCGTAAGGTAGTAATAAGAGCCTTTATCTTCAATTCCCACCTCATTGAAATGCTCTTTGCGGAGTGAGGAGAGCAGGAAGAAATACACCATTTTCTCCTCGTCCTGCCCAAATTTGCGCTCTGACATATCAACCTCTAAAATCCGCTTTTTGGTGTCTTCAACGGTCTTTTCGAGGGCAATCTCCTTGTTGCGTTTGTCCTGCTTTTCCAACTTCTCGATAGGTGAAAGCGGCATTTTGGTTGCCGTACCGTTTGCGGTTGTAGCGGTATTTGCAACATAGCACAGTGTAATGTCGTTGCTCTCAATACGGAGATAGAGGGAGATTTCTCCTGCTTCGCTTCGGGTGCGGATTGCTTCGCATTTCTCGGTGTAGCCGTTCAATTTCTGCTCGTAATCCTTTACTGCTTCCTCGTATTCCTCGGTGGTATCGTAATCCTCTTTTTGAGGAGCTTGGGGGCATTCGGGGTATTTCGTTGCATAGGTTTTAAGACTTTCCACCTCGTAGCCTATAGCGGTAAGTCGGTCGACGACGGCTTCATTGTAATTGTAGCTTTCGTGGCAGAGGGGAACGGCAGGGTGCTGTTCCATGAGCCGCATAGCCTTTTCGGTAAGGTGCGATGTGTTCATTTCCACAAGACAAGCACGGTTGGCGCAATTTCCGCAACTACCCTCACAGAATAACATCATGTTATTGGTATTGTGGGGACATGAAAGACAAAGGGTTTTGTCAAATGAATAGCGATTGAGGTCTGCGGTATATTGCCGTTCGATGCTCTGTGCCACCTCGGAGGCTTTCATGCCTCGCCAACTATTGTACTGCACCCCCTCTTTCAGATGTTGGTCGTACACCTCACGCTGTATCTCTTCCCCATAACGGCAGATTTCACTTGCCACGCTGATTGTGATTTCGTCCTGTTCCAACAGCACGGCGATTTCGGGTATCAAGGAAACGAATTTAAGTCGTGTACGGATATACGCTTCCGTCTTGCCGAACTGCACGGTCAAGGATTGGACATCGTGGCGACCGCTGTCTATGAGTTTTTGGTAGGCATTGGCTTCCTCAATCGGGGTAACATCCTTGCGATGCAGGTTCTCGGTGATTGCCATTTCCTCGGCTGTCTCGTCTGAAATTTCCATGACGGTAGCCGGAATTTCCGCCAATTCAGCCATGAGGGAAGCACGGTATCTGCGTTCTCCAAAGACAATCTCGAAACGGTTGTCCGCAATAGGGCGCACACCGATAGGCTGAAGCACTCCCTGCTGACGGATGCTCTCGGCAAGTTCCGCAAGGCTTGTCTCGTCAAAGTTCTTGCGTGGGTTGTAACTGCTCGACTGAATGTCTGCCAATGCTACCGATGTGATGTTCTTCTCTACTGCTTGAACTGCTGTTGTTGCCATAATCATAAAATTTAATTGGTTGATATTTGTTTTGTTATTTTTCCCTCTTTTCGGTTCTTTTTTCTGCCTGAACCGCTTGGGATTTACAGATGCTTCAAGGGACTGACGAACAAGCTATTTTCAACGCTTTTTCCGGAAAATTACTCTTTCACGGAAAGGAAGAATTTTACGAGAAATGCACTTCAAAGCGATGAAATCAAGCGCGGCAGTCCAAATTTGCGTCTGGAAAACCAACCGGCGATGGCAGGAACGAGACCGGACAAGCGGCAAGAGGAATGGATAGAAAGGGGAAATGCAGCATTGCAGCTATAAGAGGCGAATAGAGCAGGAGAACAGCCAGGGGTATAAACGGGAAAACCGCTACCTTGTGGACATGTGCCATAAGATAGCGGTATGGTATAAAAGTTGATTGGGCGGATTGCCGCCCCGGTTATTTCTCGTGCTTTTCCAAATACTCTTTCATCGCCTCGTTCACAATATTTCGGAGCGACATATTCTTCTCGATAGCGAGGTATTTCATCCGGGTATGAATACTCTTGTCGATAACAAAATTGCAATGCACGGCAGGTTCTTTTTCCGCTTTGACCGGTGCAGGCTCTTTCTTTTGCGTGGACTTCCCGGTGGATGACAGCAAGCCGTCCAGTCCGCTTCTCATGCCGTTTTTCAATGAATCACTTTTGCTCATATCGTCTTTACTTTAATTTCAACACTTCTTTTGCTAACTCCATGTAGTCCTTTGCCCCGTTGCTGTTCTTGTTGTATTCAAAGATGTTCAGACCCTTTATCGGAGCTTCGGCCAATGCCACATTGTCCCGGATGACGGTCTTGAACACTTTGTCGCAGAATGATTCGTTGATGAGTTCCGCAACACTCTTGTTGAGCGTCTTGCGCTTGTCAAACTGTGTGATGACAATTCCGCCGATGTTCAGATTCGGGTTCAAACGGGTTTTGACAATCTCGACCACATTTGTAATCTTCGCCATTCCGCGCATGGCGAGGAATTGTGCCTGCACCGGAATAATCAGAAAGTCCGCTGTGGTAAGGGCATTGAGTGTCAGCAAGCCCAGTGAAGGTGGACAGTCAATCAGGATGTAGTCAAACTTCCGACTGTCAAGCAATTTCGCAATCAGGCCTTTCAGTATCAACTCACGTCCCGGCTCGTTTATCAGTTCGGATTCTGCCGCCGACAGGTCGAGACAGGACGGCACAACAGCAAGTCCGTTCTCCAGTTCGATAACCGGTAAGGGATATTCACCTCTCATTGCCCCATACACCGTTTGTTCTTCCTCAATGGAGAGACCACACGATTCTGTAAGATTTGCCTGCCCGTCCATGTCGATAGCCAGTACACGCTTTTTCTTCT
>OGDO01000960.1_pt1 | contig 10135 bp, 9 predicted proteins | sample 1570431 | NCBI WGS metagenome assembly OGDO01 (sample SAMEA2582183, study PRJEB24529) | metagenome | reverse complement strand
GCAGAATTAATAAAAAATAGTTAAGATTTGGAAAAATTTTTATAACGAAATTGACAGGACAGGCATTCTTATATTAAACTAACGAATATAAGAGGGAGTAGTTAGCATCTTCGGATGGAATAGTAGTCGTCATCACGCTGAAAGGCCGGTTATTATTGTAAGTAACGAGACTTTTATCACTCAAAAATTTTTTTGATGCGATAAAGGTCTCTTTTCATAATCAATCCTTTATCGCAGGAAAGGAAGGCGTTATGGAATATTTACTGTTACTCGTTGGTTTTGTACTTTTAGTAAAAGGTGCAGATTTTTTCGTGGAGGGAAGTTCTTCTCTCGCAAAAATCATGAAAGTGCCGAGCGTTATCATTGGTCTTACCATTGTTGCGATGGGAACCAGTGCCCCGGAGGCATCTGTCAGCATTAATGCGGCGCTCACAGGCAATAATGACATTGCAATCAGCAATGTTGTCGGTTCGAATATTTTTAACGGTCTTGTGGTGGTCGGTATCTGTGCGTTCTTAGCAAGTTTTAAGACAAATCTCGATATTTTAAAAAGAGATATGCCTCTCAACATTGTGATCACAATGATTCTCTGTTTCATGTTTATGGATGGAAAACTGAGCCGTATCGAAGGTCTGATTCTATTGGCAGGAATGGCAGCATATATTGTAAGTATGATTTATTCTGCTTTGAAAAATCGTGAAACTGGTGAGGATTGTAAGGTACTGTCGCTGCCAAAAAGTATTGTGTTTATGGCAGGTCTTGTGGCAGTTATTTTTGGTGGGGATCTTGTGGTGGATAATGCCTGTGTGATCGCAGCGAATTTTGGTGTCAGCCAGAATTTTATCGGACTTACGATCATAGCGATCGGAACATCACTTCCGGAGCTTGTGACGTCCATCGTTGCAACCAGAAAGGGAGACAGCGGTCTTGCACTGGGCAATGCGATCGGATCAAATATTTTCAATATTCTTTTTATCCTTGGTATGTCAGCAGCAATTTCACCACTCAATGTGTTAGGAGAATCCCTGACGGACTGTATCATTCTATTGATCAGCACAGTTATTTTGTTTGTATTGGCAAAGACAAAAAAGACAATGTCAAGATGGGAAGGCGCGGTCTGCGTACTGTTGTATATTGTATACACAGCATATCTGCTGATCAGGTAAAAATAGCACAGATCTGGGAGAGGTGATTTCCTGCGGACAAAAGTAGCAAAAGAAACCATGCATTTATAAAGGAGGTCACTTTATGACAACATATCTTCTTATTACAGCGGTAGTTATTTTTGCCTGTGTATTCCTGAGCAAGGTGTCAAGCAGACTTGGAATTCCAATGCTGCTTGCGTTCATTTTGCTTGGAATGCTGTTTGGTTCGGATGGGATTTTAAAGATTCCGTTTGACAATTATGCGTTTGCAGAGCAGATATGTACGGTCGCATTGATCTTCATTATGTTTTATGGTGGCTTTGGAACAAACTGGCAGCAGGCGAAGTCCGTTGCGGTAAAGGCAGGGCTGTTATCGACGGCCGGAGTTGTGATAACAGCTGCACTTACCGGAGTTTTCTGTCATTACGCCTTACATATCGCATGGGTGGAAAGTATGCTGATTGGTGCACTGATTGGTTCCACAGATGCGGCATCCGTATTCTCAGTGCTGCGATCGAAACGGCTGAGTCTGCGTTATAATACGGCTTCCCTTCTGGAAGTGGAAAGTGGTAGTAATGATCCGTGCGCATATATGCTCACGGTGACATTTATTGCGATCGCACAGGGCAGCGCCAGTGGTGGACAGATTGGACTTCTCATTGTAAAACAGATGCTTTTTGGTATTCTTTTTGGTGGGTTGATCGCAGCAGCTGCAGTGCTGCTGTTGAAAAAAATTAAGTTTTCGACCGCAGGATTTGACATGGTTTTTGTGGTCGGAATTGCAGTGATCGGGTACGCACTTCCGGCAGTTTTTGGTGGAAATGGATTTTTAAGTGTCTATATTGTGGGAATTGTGCTCGGAAATACCGAGATCCGCAACAAGCGGAATCTGGTAAACTTTTTTGACGGACTGACCGGATTGATGCAGATGCTCATTTTCTTTCTGCTTGGACTTCTGGCATTTCCATCGAGACTGCCGCAGGTGGTGCTTCCGGCACTTTTGATCGCAGTATTTCTGACATTTGTGGCAAGACCGGTGGCAGTTGCACTTGTACTCACACCGTTTAAAGGAAAAATTTCACAACAGCTTCTGGTGTCGTGGGCAGGTTTGAGGGGTGCAGCGTCTATCGTGTTTGCAATTATGGCAGAGATGGCAGTGGAAACAGAAAATGATGTGTTCCATATTGTTTTTATGATCGTGCTGTTTTCTATCCTGCTTCAGGGCTCGTTGCTGCCGCTTGTAGCAAAGAAACTGGATATGATCGATGAAAAAGGCGATGTCATGAAAACGTTTAATGATTATTCCGATGAAGTTCCGGTGCAGTTTATCCAGCTCAGTATTCCAAAGAGCCATCACTGGTGTGGAAAAACATTAAAAGAGCTGACACTTCCGCCGGAGACACTGGTCGTATTATTAAAAAGAAATGGAGAGAATATCATCCCAAATGGGGATACCAAGCTTCTCGAAAACGATGTTCTGGTCTTAAGCGCAACTTCGCCGGATCATGTCGAGGGTGTATCACTTGTTGAGATTTATGTGGATGAAAACAGTAAGTATAACGGAAAATTGTTATCAGAGATTCCAAAGAAAGAGAATACGTTAGTGATTATGATCCAGAGAGGAGAGCAGGTCATTATCCCGCACGGAAATATCCGGCTGGAAAGTGGCGATATGCTGGTTGTGAGCAAAACGGAAATCTGATTTACAGACGGAGATCCGACAGAACGTAATAATTACTGATTTTACTCTAAGGAAAATCAAAAAATGTACGATAAATAACGTGAAAGCGAATTTCAAGGAAGAAAGGAGATGCCTCATATGCGTATAGATGCTTATAATCAGATCGCGCAGGTATACAAGACGACAAGCGCAGCAAAGTTACAGAAGACAGAGAATGCAAGGCATGGACGTGATGAAGTACAGATCTCGTCTTTTGGCAGAGATTATCAGATCGCAAAACAGGCAGTCACTGAAGCAGCGGATATCAGGGAAGATAAAGTCGCAGAACTAAAAGCAAAGGTTAACTCTGGTAATTATTCCGTGGATACTGCAGATTTTACGAAAAAATTATTGGAAAAGTACAACACATCATTAATGTAAAAGTGAGGATGAATTTTGGCTAGTTTAATGGAAGACCTGATCGACGTTCTGAACCAGGAAGAAGAACAGTATCAGGGATTGATCGAACTCGGAAAGAAAAAGAGGGAAGTGGTGATCCGGGCGGATATTAAGACGCTGGATGAGATTACCGCGACGGAGCAGGAGGTTGCCAGTAATCTGCAGAATCTGGCGAAGAAGAGAACCAGAGTACTCAACGACATGGCAACGGTTCTTGGCAGGAATCCGGGAGATGTTACGATCACAAAGATGATTTCTTATCTGGAGGAACAGCCGGTCGAGCAGAAACAGCTCATGGAAGTAAAGGAGCGGCTTTTACAGACAGGAAAAGAGATGGCAGCCATTAATGAACAGAATGAGATCCTTTTAAATCAGGCATTAGAGATGGTGGAGTTTGACCTTACATTGCTTAAGAGTATGCGACAGGCACCTGAGACCGCCAACTATAATAAGAACGCCTGCAATACAGGTGATCTGCTTGGCAGCAGTGGCTTTGACGCAAAACAGTAATATGTAAGGAGGGAGCACCATGGCTAACGGCTTTGGAAGCTTATATATCGGAGCATCCGGGTTACAGAATTCCCAGAATGCTTTAAATACAACATCAAACAACCTTGCAAACGTAAATACCAAGGGTTATGTACGTCAGCAGGTTTTACAGGTAGACAGAAACTACACAACCTTCAATACAACTGCATCGATCAGCCAGCAGCAGTCTGGTCTTGGTATGAAGATCGGTGATGTAGTGCATGCGAGGGATATTTTTCTGGATAAATCATATCGAAACGCATCAGGACGTCAGGCATTTTATGCAGCCACGTATGAGGCAGTGGATGAAGTGTACACTTTTTATCAGGAGTTACAGGGACAGGCTTTCCAGACAACTCTGGAGGATTTCTGGACAGCTTTTCAGGAATGGGCAAAAGCTCCGGATGACAGTGTGCAGCAGAATCTGGTCATTCAGAAGGCCAATCTGTTTGTCAGCAGATCCAATGCAGTCTATACGGGACTTTCCGACTACCAGAGCACGATCAATACACAGATTTCAGATGATATTGATCGAATCAATGAGCTGGGAAATACCATTTTTAAATTGAATCTGGAAATCCAGAAAGTAGAATCGGGTAATGTTGAGACTGCAATGACATTGCGTGATGAGAGAGATAATGCGCTGGACGAACTTGCTTCTTATGTAGATATCAGTTACAAAGAGAATTCTGATGGAATTGTAAAGGTAAGTGTCGAAGGTGTTGAATTTGTAGACGAGGCAAGATGTTACGAGATGGGGAAGAACCGTGATGAGATCACGGGATTTGTCACACCTTACTGGACACATCTTTCCGATATCGAGAACGGCGATTACGACAATGTATTCAGCTTTACAACACCGATCTCCTCGGATCTTAATAATGATCTTGGAGAATTAAAAGCACTGATCCTGGCACGGGGAGACAGAAAAGCGACATATAAAGATATTGTGGGACTGACATCCGATGAATATAACAGATCAACGGCAGATTCTATCGCAACAGGAATGTCTGTCATGTTACAGGCACAGGCGCAGTTAGATCAGTTAGTACACGGGATGATCACAGCGATTAATGATACACTTTGTCCGAATACAACACTTGGAGAACTTACCGGAAATACAGCATCCCTTACCGGAACAGATGAGAATGGTAATACCGTTACGATCACATCCGGAATGAAAGTGCTGGATACGAAAAACTGCTCTACCGGAAGTGACAAACAGATTCCGCCACAGGAGCTGTTCACAAGACTTGGTACAGAGCGTTATACCAAAGTTTCTGTGCAGGAGACAGATGCCAATGGCAATACCGTTACCAACGATTATTATGTATACAATGAAGAGAGTGAGACAGATACTTCCAAACAGTATACATTAGCGAGTGTCAGTGTAAATGATAAGCTGGTAGAACAGGAGTCGCTGCTTCCACATCTTTCACAAAATGGGAAAGTGAATTATGATCTCGCCCAGAAAGTAGCAGCTCTCTGGAAGGGTGAGTATCTTACCCTGGATCCGGATGACACGAATAAAGTTACATTTATTGATTACTATAATAATATGGTGGGAGCATTTGGAACGATCGGTTCCGTTTATGAATCCACAGCGAAAAGTCTTTCCGGAACAGTGACAGCTGTAGATAATCAGAGATCACAGGTTATGGGAGTTTCTTCTGATGAAGAATTGACCAAGATGATCAAGTTCCAGAATGCATATAATGCATCCAGCCGGTTTATCAATGTGGTGAATGAAATGATCGAATCCATGATCACACAGCTTGGCTCATAAAGACCGGATTTTTTAGCGGAACAAAAACAGTTACTTTCACAGATTACATAGCAGAAAGAGAGAGGTGAGAGGATGCCTTCACAATTTTTTGGATTAACAATTGCATCGTCAGGCTTAAGTGCTTATCAGGCAGCACTTAATACCACCGCCAATAATATATCAAACGAACAGACAAAGGGATACAGCAGACAGGCAGCAAATCTTTCCGCATCGGATGCACTTCGTGTCAATGCAAAATACGGAAGCATGGGTTCCGGCGTTACGGTGAATTCCATTAAACAGATCCGAAGTGAGTACTATGATACAAAATACTGGCAGAATCAGGCAAGCCTTGGTCTGTATGAGACGAAATTAAGTTATCTGGAGCAGATTGAGAACTATTTTATTGATGATGATACAGAAAAAGGTTTTTCGACCATTTTAAATAAAATGTTCAATTCATTGGACACATTAAAAAATAATGCCGGTGATGTGAATGTCAGACAGCAGTTTATCTCAGATGCACAGAGTTTTACCACTTACTTTAACAGTGTGGCAACCGGTCTTGGCGAGATTCAGGACAGTGTGAATGAGGAGATCAAATCAACCGTTGAAAATATCAATGCGATCGGCAAAAAGATCAGTCTTTTGAATAAACAGATCAACGTTATTGAAGTACAGGGCGGTTATGCAAATGAACTCCGTGATCAGCGGGCACTTCTGATCGATGAGTTATCCTCTATTGTTCCAACAGAGGTTTCAGAAGTTCCGGTAACGAATTCCAAACATCCGGACATGCAGACAGGTGCAAATTATTATACGGTAAAAATCAATGGACAGAAGTTTGTTGATACTTACGAGTATAGTGAACTTACCTGTGTGGCAAGAAAAAACACGATCAATCAGTCTGACCGGGAAGGAATGTATGAGATTGTCTGGGCGGATACCGGAAACAGTTTTAAAGCAGGTTCCGACTCCAGCTCCGGTTCGTTGAAAGCGTTGTTCGATATCCGGGATGGTAACAACAGTGAGAACTTCCGAGGCTCCATCAAAGGGGTTACAGCAGGCACAATTACAATCAGCAATCCATCCATTACAAACGTCAATGCCATGACTATGCCGGCAGAGGGTGTTCTCACGATTGATGGAAAGAACTATAACTATACAGACTTTACTTTTACGACGGATGCAGATGGAAATGTCAAGGAATATACATTTACATTGGAGAATCAGTTGAGTTCCGATCAGCAGGCAAAGATAGATGGAAAACAGGCATCTATCGGCGAATCCATCGATGCGATGGGTATTCCTTATTATCTTGCACAGATGAATGAGTTCCTTCGTAATTTTGCGATTTCATTTAATGAGATCATGAATGGCGATAATGCGCAGGATCTGAATGGTAAGCAGACAAATTATTTTTCTTTCTTTACAGGTACACATACCAAGACAGGAGAAGAGTATCATTTCAGCAAAGCGGCTGGTGATTATAATGCGAAAGCAAGTAACAGTTACTATCAGCTTACCTGTGGAAATGTATGTGTTTCCAATATTGCGGTCAAAGATCCGACAACCATTGCAACAACCGAGAAGATTACCAATGGTGCAGACGCATATGATCTGGTAGAGAAAATGTTATTGTTAAAGAGTGATACAGAGATGTATCGTGGTGGTGGTGCAGATGATTTCTTACAGTGTATGATCTCAGATATTTCTGTGGATACACAGAAGGCGACCATTTTCCAGAAAAATTACAGTAATATTTCAAATGCGATCGACAAGCAGAGAATGTCTATTTCCGGTGTCGACAAGGATGAAGAAGCAATTGATCTTGTAAAATTCCAGAACGCGTATAACCTTTCCTCAAAAATGGTATCTGTTCTGGCAGAGATTTATGATAAGCTGATCAATGAGACAGGTGTATAAAAATTTCGTGATAAGAAGAGAGGAGTCATCCTATGAGAGTAACGAATAACATGATGCTTCGTAATACAACTTCGAACATCAATAACAATAAATACAGTGTGAACAGTCTGAACAATCAGATGTCTTCACAGAAAAAAATCTCAAGACCTTCCGAGGATCCGGTTGTTGCCATCCGCGCACTTCGTCTGAGAAGCAATTTAAGTGAGATCAATCAGTATTATGAGAAGAATATCCCGGATGCAGATGCGTGGCTTAATGTGACAGAAACTGCGTTGGAGAATATGAAAACCATTTTGTCAGATATCCGTACCCAGTGTACGTATGGAGCCAGTGACCAGTTGAAAGCAGAGGATAGAAAAACGATCCTGACACAGTTAGAGTCATTGCGTAAGCAGATTTATTCAGAAGGTAATTCTGATCATGCAGGAAGAACCGTTTTTACCGGGTATCGCACGAACTGTAAATTGACATTTATGGAAGACGAGAGTAATACGGAGTATAATATCCAGCAGAAGTTCAGCTATGAAGATATCGGGGAACATCGTTATTATGATGGACAGGTAGAGCTTAAGACAGCAGAAGAAATGAGTCAGAAAGTCACCACCTCTGATACGAAGCAGTACACTTATGACAGGATCCGGCTGGCGTATGGAGACATCGGATCTCTCAAAGATAAAGACGGTAATGAAATAGCTGCAGGCGCCGCAGGAAAACTCTCTTATCATTACACAGATAACGCAGGCACAGCAAAGACCGGTGATTTAAATGTAACGGTCTATGAGACAGAAGATGACTGGAAGAAAGCAGTGAAAGCCGGAAATATGCCGGAAGATGGAGCAGCTTTCATTAAGTCAACAGGAGAGCTTGTTTTAGGTAATAAGGCAAGCGAGACTTTGAAACAGAATAAGGCATCCATTGAGTTAAATTATGATAAAAAAGGCTTTAATTCTGGTGAAGTAAGACCTGAGTATTATTTTAACTGCACAGATATTACAGATGCTAAAAATAAAATTACATATGAAAAATATGATGCTAAAGGTAATGAGATTTATCAGGATATCGATTATATCATCGCTGTAAACCAGACATTGACAGTCAACACAAACGCATCTGACGTATTCAATGCAGATATCGGACGTGATGTGGACGAGATGATCAATGCGGTAAAAGCTGCCATTGATGCCAATGACAAAGTGGATAAGATTAAAGATATGATGAATCAGGCAGCGTATTCGGGTGTTTCGGCACAGGAGAATCTGCAGACATGGTTAGAGGCAGCACAGAAGGAAGCAGATTATGCAAATGACAATCTGCAGAAATTATATGACAGCTATATCGGTAATTTTGATGAATATCTTTCGGATGTAAACCTTGCTATTACAACTGTAGGAAGCAAGGGCGATCGTCTGGAGCTGACAGAGACGCGTATGTCAAACCAGCAGCTGACCGTAAAAACCTTAAAATCAAATAATGAGGATCGTGAACTTTCCGATATCATCATTGATTATACAGCAGCTTACACTGCTTATCAGGCATCTTTACAGGCGGCAGGAATGCTGAATCAGACAACATTGTTAAATTACATTTAAGGCATGCTGTGGAAAGTGTGGCAGGAACGTGCTTGTGGGACAGTTTTTCCCATAGGATGTTACGGATAGAATGGTCGGAGACCAGACGTTAGGAAAACGTTATAAAACCAGGAGGTCAGAAAGATGAAAGCAAAAACAAGAATGTTTGGCGAAATTGATATTCAGGAGGATAAGATCATCACTTTGGAGAGTGGAATGATCGGCTTTCCGGATATGCAGAAGTTTACCTTGATTTTTGATGAGGAGAAAGGCAGTAAATCACATATTATGTGGCTTCAGTCTATGGATGATCCACAGACTGCGTTTCCAGTCATCAATCCGGTGACGATCAAGGAGGACTATAATCCATCGGTCAGCGAGGAATTGTTGAAGCCGTTGGGAGATATGAAACAGGAAGACACCTTTGTACTTACAACGGTCAGAGTCCCAAAGGATATTCAGGATATGTCGATCAACCTGAAAGCCCCCATTATTATCAATATGTCCAACAATAGAGGGGCGCAGATTATCGTGGAAGATGATCTTCCGGTACGTTTTAAAATTTATGACCTGCTGAAAAGTAGAAAAGAAAAGGCAGGTGAATAGAAATGCTGGCATTGACAAGAAAAAAAGGCGAAGCTTTAGTGATCAATAATAATATTGAAATCACAGTATTGGAGATTCGCGGCGATCAGATCAAAATCGGTATTTCTGCTCCAAAGGATGTACCAATTTATCGAAAAGAAGTATATTTACAGATCCAGCAGGAAAATGAGGCTGCCATCAGTGCAGATGGTCTGGATGCGTTAAATAATCTGTTGGATTAGAAAAGAATGATACCCGAACGGGTGTACAATTTATTGAAAAATATTAAATTGTACCCGTTCGGGATTTTTTTGCCTGAAAACGTTGAAATTATACCCGAACGGGAGTATTATGATTGATATGAATAAAACTGTTGAAATAAACCTGTTTTCAACAAGATAACATCTTTGAATAATATAGGCTGTGCTTAATAAAAAGGCATACATCGGTGCTTCCGTAAAAAAGGCACAATTTCGTATACCTCTAAAAAATAGAAAAT
>OGDO01000953.1_pt1 | contig 10241 bp, 4 predicted proteins | sample 1570431 | NCBI WGS metagenome assembly OGDO01 (sample SAMEA2582183, study PRJEB24529) | metagenome | reverse complement strand
ATGCAAAGGTAAGAACTTTAAAGCATATCTTCCAAATATTTTCGGAAGTTTTTTTTATTTTTCTTTTTTCTCTTTCCTCGTCGTCTCTCTTGTCGAAAGGGAGGCAAAAAGAAAAAGGAAGAAAAACCCGGTCACCGTTTCTTGAAAGAAGAATGTCAACTCGCGCTGCTTTCGTTTTCAAAAGCGGGTGCAAAGGTAAGAACTTTAAAGCATAACTTCCAAATGTTTCCGGAAGTTTTTTTTCATTTTTCTTTTCCAAGACCGAAGTTCCGAAAGAAACCTATGGCAAAGAAGAGAAAAATGGAAGCTTACCGCTCCGTTTTACTGTCAGAATGTCAAAACATCGCCGCCTTCGTTCCCGAAAGCGGATGCAAAAGTAGGGCTTTTACGGACATCTGCAAAATATATACAAGCTTTTTTTGAGGGTTTACGTGAACTTTTTCATAACTAGCTGATTGATAGATATGTTTTAAAGCATGTTTTTTAAAGGGAAAGAAAGGCAGGAAGGAAGGGGACACATTATATATATACGCGCGCGCATCGGAATATACTAAGTTCACCCCTTGACATAGACCACTGAACGGCCGGCACCACGCTTGAGGAGCCCAAAGAGAACTGACAATAAACCTGCGAAAGGCTACATCCGGAAAGCCCGGATACTAAACGAGAACTACTGAACAACTTTTCTCACTACAGATATGTTTCTTTCTTACCACACCCGCGTTTCTTTCTTTCCACAGCTGTGGTAAGAAAAGAACATTGCTGTGGAAAGATTAGTTTTTAGAGAAAAACAAGGTAGTACATCGCAGTTTTTTTCCTAACTCTTAGGTGTCATCTACGCACCATACTGCGACAATCAGTAGAAGCCTTTATCAAATCCACTTCTGTGCCCTACCCAAAGAACGCACAACGGCAGCAAACTCTTCCCGAGGAATGATAGCCTTATTACGTGTTTTCAAACGATTATTATAAACGGTCTGAGGTGAATAATGCAAGAATTCGGCAATCTTCACACTATCAGTGATACCTAAACGCACCAAAGCATAAATGCGCAATTCCGTATTCAGTAACTCACCATCTTTTAGCACAATCTGCTCGTCAGGATGGAGCAAGGCATTGAAGTCACTTACAAAATCCGGATAAATGTGCAAGAAGATAGCATCAAAGTTATGATAGAACTCTTTCAACTCATTCTGTGCCATAGAATGAGTATCGGTCAATGCTTTCACATCCTCCAACTGGTTTGCCTTAAGCTTACGATTGATATTTTTCCGATACTCATCCAGCTTACTGATATAATTGGAACAAATGGAAAAGACATAACCTATGTATTCCTCCTTCACATAGTTGGATTCACGAAGCTGATTATTGGTATCCCTCAACTGTTCATTCAAAGAAGTAAGCTGTACATTCGTTTCTGCCACTTGTCCGTGCATTTTCGAAAGCTCTTCCACATGCTTATTCAAGCGGTTGTTTGCCTCATTCAGCTGTTGGCGCGACTGCTTCAACCGCTTCATCTGCTTGTATATATATAGGAAGGCAAACAAGGATATCAAAGACAAGACACTGACCAGTACCAAATACATACGTAACCGCGCTTCTTGCCTCTGATTACGTTCCTGATAGATCTGATGAATGGTGTCCTGCACCGCAGAGATGCCCACTACCCTCACCCGGTTCCGATATGCCAAGGCATTCTGCAAGCAGTAACTCATGTAGACATAAGCATGGTCAATATCACCCAAACTAAAAAGTACCCCCGCCAGCTCTTCCAACGAAGCAATATCTTTATTGGAGATACGTACATCGGCCATAGCAGAATATATCAGGTAAGTCAGATAATTTTCCTGCTCATCGGACTCGCGATAAAAGCAGGCCAGCACGTAAGCATTCATGGCATCGCGCCGAGTGTCGAATGCAGAATTAAGAATTCCCTTCTGCAAACGTTCTTTAAAAACATACATACTGTCCGTACCTTGTACTACCTGCCCTTTATACCACAAGAACAAGGGGTCTTCAGGGGTAAGAACCATATTCAAAGAGTCCTTGTAAACACGCTCCAACTGTGCATAATGTTCATGCAAAGTACCCATTTCACTACCGGTATACTGATTGAAATGCGAATACAGATACAACATTTGTCCGTAATAGTCCACTAACAATTCTTTGGGGAGCGAACCGCCCGAGACTCCGTCCAACTCATCCTGGGCTTCTTTCAACAGACCGGTGGCAGCCAACAGAAAAGACTTTTTTATCTTCCACTCCATCTGCCGGTATTTATCATTCTGCTTATAAACTATGTCCAAATTGCCTGCCACATAATTCATTGCAGAATCGGCATTATAGACACAATACTCATCATAAAGATTTTTATTCAGCCAATATCTCTCCTCCAAAGTACGCACATCCTTTCGCAACTTGTGCAACTGGGCAATCTTCGCCTCTTTAAGCATAGCAAACGTGTTTTTTTGCGCAATCAGAGAATCAAGACGCACCAGCAGTTCTTTTATCTTTTCACTGTAAGGTGCCGCATTCAGAAAGGTACACCCCATCAGCAAAAATAGTAAAGCTATGATTTTTCTTTTCATTTCTATTATCTATATAAGGCTGAGAGCACAAAGATAAATTAATCTATCTAAACATAAACTACCTCCACCCTAAAAAGTACATGAAATTTAAGAGATATTTCGACCGCTCAAAGCGACAAAACAGTATATACAGACCTCCTTCCATAGTGGCCGACCTTTACTTTACACAGTAATCAGCAAGAATACAACTTATTATATATCTGATATTTACATTTCACACAGACTTACTTCTCCATATTACCTGCCTATCGGACGAATAGGGTTGTCCGCTATCTTTGCAGCACAGAAAGAAAAGTGTACTATGGAAAACCACCAATCTCTATTAGGACATACTTTTCTAATAATAAATTAAATCTTTCAATTAAAGTACTATGAGAATGATTACAAGAAATCTTCTTACGCGGAGTTACAAGCTCCTTTTGACATTACTCGTACTGCTAATGTCAACAAATGCATTTGCCCAACGATTGACAGCTACGGGTAAAGTAACAGATGCTGCAGGCCTGGAGGTCATTGGCGCATCCGTATTGGAAAAGGGTACCGCCAACGGTGTTGTTACCAATCTGGACGGGGAGTTTTCCCTGAGTGTAGGACAGAATGCCACACTGGTAATATCCTTCATCGGCTACAAAACGATAGAGGTAAAAGCAACCACCAACATGAATATCACATTGCAGGAAGATAACGAACTGCTGGACGAAGTGGTAGTTATCGGTTATGGAAGTGTGAAGCGTAAAGACGTAACCACAGCCGTATCCACGGTTTCTACAAAGGATTTGGACCAACGCCCCATTGTATCGGCAGCCCAAGCCCTGCAAGGCAAAGCAGCCGGCGTGTCGGTTATGCAACCCAGCGGTGAACCGGGCGGAGGCATGAGCATCCGCGTACGTGGTACCACCTCATTCAACGGCAGCAACGACCCGCTCTACGTAGTGGACGGTGTGCCCGTGGACAACATCAACTTTCTCTCTCCCAACGACATTGAAAGTCTCTCTATCCTAAAGGATGCCTCATCGGCAGCCATCTATGGTTCGCGTGCAGCCAACGGTGTGGTACTGATTACGACCAAAGCCGGAGCAGAAGGCAATGCCAAAGTGGCACTGAACGTACAATATGGTATGACGAAAGTAGCCAAGAGCATGGATGCCCTGAATACAGAACAATACCGTGAGTTACAGGAAGAAATCGGGGCTGTCAACCCCGCTGCCCTTGAAGGTCTAACAGACCAGACAGACTGGTTTGATGAAGTTTACAAAACCGGACAGACCCAAAACTACCAGGTGTCCGTATCTAACGGAAACGAAAAGATGAAATACTTCCTCTCTGCCGGTTATCTGAATGAAAAAGGCATTTTGGAAGGCACGTACTTCAAACGATATAGCTTCCGTGCCAACATTGACAACCAGATACGCAGTTGGCTGAACGTAAGTGCCAATATCTCCTACTCCGACAATATCGGAAACACCGGCATCATTTCCGGTACGGGTGCCAACCGTGGCGGTGTAGTCCTCTCGGTTATCAACACACCGACCTATGCTCCTATTTGGGACCCTGAAAAGCCGAATCAATACAATAAGAACTTCTACGGGGTAAATATCATGAACCCGATGGAAAACCTGGCCCGCCAGAAAAACAACAAGAACAAGGAGAACCGCCTCATCGCATCCGGAGCCGCTACCATCAGCTTTCTGCCCAACCTGAAGTTGAAATCATCCGTAGCCCTGGACCGCCGTAACGGTGTAAGCACCACATTCCTCGATCCAATATCGACCACCGACGGACGCAACAGCTTCGGTACAGCTTCCGACAACCGAAACATGAATACCGTATTGGTTTTCGACAATATATTGACTTACAACACCAACATCAAGAAACATGGTATCGACGTCATGGCAGGTTCTTCCTATACCAAATCGGACTATACCAACAGCTGGATAAACGGCTCACACTTCCGGGACGATAAGATACAGACTCTGAATGCCGCCAATAAAATTTCATGGGACGGTACCGGAACAGGAGCTTCACAGTGGGCTATCTCTTCCTATTTCGCCCGCGTGTCCTACAATTATGACAGCAAGTACATGCTTACCATGAACATGCGTGCCGACGGTTCGTCCAAACTGCATCCCGACCATCGTTGGGGCATTTTCCCGTCCTTCTCGGCTGCCTGGCGCATTTCATCGGAAAAATTCATGAAAGACATCACTTGGATTGATGACCTGAAACTCCGTGGCGGCTGGGGACAGACCGGTAACCAAAGCGGCATAGGCGATTACTCGTATCTGCAACGCTACAACATCAACCGCATACCGTGGTTCGAAGAGGGCAACGACCATGCTGTTCCCGGCATCAGCCAGGCCAACCTGAGAACAAGTGACCTGAAATGGGAAACCACCAGCCAGACCAACATCGGCCTTGACCTGACCGTACTGAACAACAGACTGACCTTCAGCATGGACTACTATTACAAGAAAACCACAGACATGTTGATGAACGTAAGTCTGCCTGCGGGTGCGGCAGCAACCACCAGCATCACCCGTAACGAAGGCGAGATGACCAACAAGGGATTCGAGTTCGCCATCAACTCCCACAACCTGACCGGCGAGTTTTCCTGGGATACAGACTTCAACATTTCTTTCAATAAGAACAAGCTGACCAAGCTGTCATTGCAGAAAATCTATACCGCAGCAAGCAGTGCCGAGGTGGTGAAAGAGAATATCGTACGCAATGAGCCCGGACGTCCTTTGGGTGGTTTCTACGGTTACATCAGCGACGGCGTAGACCCTGAAACCGGTAACCTGATCTATCGCGACCTTAACGAAGACGGCAAGATTTCCACTTCCGACCGTACCTATATCGGCGACCCGAACCCCGACTTCATCTACGGATTGACAAACACCTTTACATGGAAAGACCTCAGCCTGAGCATCTTCATCCAGGGAAGCTACGGAAACGACATCTTCAATGTGTCCCGTATGGAAACCGAAGGCATGTACGACGGCAAAAACCAGTCAACGGAAGTATTGAAACGCTGGAGAATCCCCGGACAGATTACGAATGTCCCGAAAGCCAACTTCAACACCCCCAAATCCACTCCTTTTGTACAAGACGGCAGCTACCTGCGTGTCAAAGACATTTCACTCTCTTACAACATCCGTTGCCGCCAGTTCAAGAAATGGGGTATCAGCCGCGTACAGCCTTACTTTACCGCCAGCAACTTGCTGACCTGGACCAGCTATTCAGGTATGGACCCCGAAGTGAACCAATATGGCAACAGCGGTTCTGTACAGGGCATCGACTATGGAACTTACCCGCAGAGCAAATCATTCGTTTTCGGTATCAATGTTGAATTCTAAAAAAGGAAGAAATAACTTATGAAACTAAACCATATATATAAAAGTATAGCTTGCGGTGTATTGTTGGCAATGACCGCAACCTCATGTGACTTGGACTATAATCCGGTAGACACCTACTCGGATGTAACGGAAGGAGTGAACAAAACTGATGAAAAGCCTATTTTCAACAGTGTGCAAGACGTGGAAACTTCAATGGTAACCCTTCACAAAAAATTTCGTGACCGGCAGGAGCACTGGTATGTCGACAAACTGCTTATCGGTGACGCTCATTCCGATAATGCCTACGCCGGAACAACGGGGGCCGAAGTGGTGCCTTACGAAACCAACTCCATTGAAGGCTCTAATTCTGTACTAAAACGTGACTGGGACCGTTTCTTAGGCGACATTGCCGTTGCCAACCGCATCATCGTGGGCTGTGACCAGCTCAAGGCACTCAGTGAAAGTGAACGCGGCAAGTATCAGTCACAAGCCAAGATATTCCGTGCCATGGTCATGTTCGATATGGTACGCTTATGGGGTAACTTCCCGGTCATCACTACCGTGGGCGGTGACATTACCGAAGACAACGTAGAAGAAATGTACCCGACCTATTTTCCTCCACAGAATACGGCTGAAGAGGCTTACGCCCAAATAGAGAAAGACCTGACTGAAGCAGTGGAAAACCCCAACACACCGACAAACGACACATCAGACAAGAGCATACTTACCAAATCGGTGGCACGTGCCATGCTTGCCAAGGTCTATGCAGAAAAACCTCTGCGCGATTATGCAAAGGTTATCAAATATGCCGATGAACTTGCTGCCGACGGCTTCGACCTCGTGGAAGACTTCAGCGACCTTTGGGCGTATGATACGGAAAAAAAAGACTGCCGGGTACGCAATACCAAGGAGGCAATTCTCGAAGCCCACTTTCCTCCCGGCTCCGGCAACTGGTGTACTTGGATGTTCGGCCGTAACTTGAGCAACTGGGATGAAAGTTTCACCTGGGCCAAATGGATTACCCCTTCCCGTGACCTTATCCGCCTCTATGAAGAGCAAGGAGACACGAAACGTTACAATGAATCTGTTGTATGGTATGACTGCGGATGGAGCAACTATTATCCGGCAGACCATTATGCCTTCATGTACAAATGCCGCTCTGCGTTCAACAGCATTATCTATCTGCGATATGCCGATATCCTGCTCCTCAAAGCCGAAGCAAAAATTATGGGAGAGGCTCCCGACCTGAACGGTGCAGCCGACATCATCGACCGCATCCGCAACCGCGCCGGACTGGGCAAACTTCCACAAAGCACCCGCAGCAGTAAAGAAGCATTGCTCCAAGCTTATATGGACGAACGCCGCATGGAGCTTGCCTTTGAAGGACAGCGCTGGTACGACCTTTGCCGCCTCAATAAGGTAGAAGAAGTGATGAACGCCGTTTACGCCAAAGACAGCGGCCGCCATGCACAAGAAAATCTGTTCAATGAGAACTCCTATCTGCTGGCTATTCCCCAAGGAGCCATCGACCAGAACGAAAATCTGATACAGAACCCGGGCTATTAATACTAATGAGTAATATAAAAATCAATTGAATATGAATTTAAGAAATATATTCACTACCGCATTAGGCTGCTTCACCATACTGGCAGCCTGCGGCAATGACAATGACAGTAACATCACCCCTACACCGGAACCCAAGCCAGACCAACCCACGGAAGAGGCAAAGGATGTTACCCTCTATGTAACGAACACCAGTCGTACTTATGATTTGACAAAGTCCGGGCTGACCTTCGGCACCGGAAGCAACATGTCACCTTCTACCGTGACACTTGACCCTGCCACCCGCTATCAGGAAATGGACGGTTTCGGTGCAGCCATCACCGGCTCTACCGGTTACAACCTGATGCAGATGACACAAGAGAACCGCACGAAGTTTCTGACTGAAACATTCTCGGACAAAGAAGGCTATGGCTTCAGCTATGTACGTATTGCCATCGGTTGTTCCGACTTCTCATTCAGTGAATTCACTTGCTGTGACGAAAAGGGGCTTGAGCACTTTGCCCTTCCGATGGAAGACACCAAATATGTGATTCCTATATTGAAGGAAATTCTGGCAATCAATCCTGCCGTCAAAATAATTGCCGCTCCCTGGACATGTCCGAAGTGGATGAAAGTGAAAAGCCTGGAGGAACGTGTACCCTTTGACTCATGGACCAGCGGACACTTGAACCCCGAATATTACAGAACGTATGGCGACTATTTCGTAAAATGGATACAAGCTTTCGAAAAGGAAGGCATCAAAATCCACGCTGTGACTCCGCAGAACGAACCGCTGAACCACGGTAACTCAGCATCCTTGTTCATGGGATGGGAAGAAGCCCGTGACTTCATCAAGACCGGCCTGGGCCCTGCCTTCAAAGAAGCCGGAGTTACTACAAAGATTTATGTTTTCGACCATAACTACAACTACGACAATCTGGCCGACCAAAAAAGTTACCCTACCAAGATTTATGATGATGCGGAAGCCTCACAATACATTGCGGGCGCTGCCTACCATAATTATGGCGGTAACCGTTCTGAGTTGCTGAATATCCACAAACTCTATCCCAACAAGGAACTGCTTTTTACGGAAACCTCCATCGGTACTTGGAACTCCGGTCGCGATTTGGAAGCACGCCTGCTTAACGATATGGAAGAAATAGCATTGGGAACAGCCAACAACTGGTGCCGCGGCACCATTGTGTGGAATCTGATGTTAGACAGTGACCTGGGACCGGTAAGCCCCTCAGATGGTTCTTGCAAGACCTGCTACGGTGCAGTGGATATTGACAATACAAACTATTCTAAAATTGTCCGTAATTCCCATTATTACCTTATCGGGCACATGTCTTCAGTCGTGAAACCGGGAGCTGTACGTATCGGAACGACCGGTTACACAGCCAACGGAATCACCTACTCCGCCTTCGAGAATACGGACGGTACCTATGCATTCGTATTGGCAAACAACAATGCAGATGCCAAGCGAATCACCGTAAGCGACGGCACACACTACTTTTCCTACGAAGTTCCGGCCAAAGCAGTCGTTTCTTACCGTTGGAAAAAATAAAACTAATAATTTAAACAGAAGATTATAATGAAAAGCTTAAAATACTATCTAATGGCATTGGCAGGCATAGCCATGCTGAATGCTTGCAGCGATGACGATCCGGTTCCCGGCAACCCGACAATGGACTTTCAGGCAGAACCTTCTTCAGCCTTGTTCGGAGACAGTCTGCCTTTTACAATCAAGGCATCGGACGCAGATGTACCCCTTTCCACGTTAAAAGCGCGGTTATACTTCAGCGACGAAATGGTGTCAGAGACTATAATCCGTACAAAAGTAAACGGTCAAGACTATACCGGGAAAATATATGTTCCCTATCTGGCAAATATTCCCAACGGAACAGCTACATTGAAGTTCATTCTGCAGAACATCAATTTCACAATTACAGAAAAAAGCTATGACGTGGCGCTGAGTCGTCCGGACTTCCCCTACCTAACTCTGATTTCCGGAGACCAAGAATACCGCATGGAAAAAGTCGCAGCCAATCAGTATAGCGTGACCGGTGAATTTGCACAAAAAGTGAAAGGTTACATCAAAGCTCCTAAAGTAGGCGCCAACGGGAATGAAATCAACTTCGGATGGAGCAACGGTGCCATTACACAAGGTACCTCCAGTGAAATTACCTTCTCCAATCTGTCAGCTGGAGAATATTCCATCTCCTTCAATACGTTGACTTATGCAGCCGCTCCTTTCGTGAAACTACTGCTGAACGGTTCTGAAATGGAGATGGTGGATGATGACCATTACAGCATCGACCTCAATCTGAAGCAAGGGGACAACATCACTGCAGACATTCCCAACTTCGACCAATATTGGATAGACCCCGACTTCTTCGAAAAGAATGAAGACGGTTCGCTGAAGTTCCTGCCCATCGATGGAACTTATCGCGTCATTGCCAACCTGGCCCTGAATTATCTGGAAGTATTGAAAATGAACGGAACAAGCACCGCCACTCTGAACGATGACGGAACCGGCGCCCTTTGGATTATCGGTGACGGTATCGGTAAACCTTCCGTAGCGACCAATGCCGTAGGTTGGACTACAGAAAAAGGTCTCTGCATGTCACAGATTGAAGCGAAGAAGTATCAGGTAACAGTAGTAGCGGGAGAGCAAATCAAATCTGATGACATCAACTTCAAGTTCTTCCACCAGCAAGGTTGGGGAGGTGAATATAAAAACGATGCCTTGTCTACCACCAGTGACCTAGTATTT
>OGDO01000946.1_pt1 | contig 10317 bp, 9 predicted proteins | sample 1570431 | NCBI WGS metagenome assembly OGDO01 (sample SAMEA2582183, study PRJEB24529) | metagenome | reverse complement strand
ATATGATGATGATGCAGGATATAATAAACGGACGCTGCGGTTGGTGTAAAACAGACGAACTGTATGTGAAATACCATGATGAGGAGTGGGGAAAATTGGTAACCGACGATAGGAGGCTGTTTGAGTTTCTGGTGTTGGAGAGTGCACAGGCGGGCTTGAGTTGGATAACGATTCTTAGAAAACGTGAAGGATATCGTAAAGCTTTTTACAATTTCGATGCCGGATTGGTTGCACAAATGACCGATGAAGATGTCGAACGGTTAATGCAGTTTGACGGTATTGTGAAAAATCGTTTGAAAATTAAGTCGACAATCACCAATGCAAGGCTATTCCTTGCCATACAAAAGGAGTTCGGTAGTTTCTATGATTATACACTGTCGTTTTTTCCTGACCGGAAGCCGATTATCAATGCTTTTCGGTCATTGAGTGAAATTCCGGTGTCTTCACCCGAATCCGATGCCATGAGTAAAGATATGAAAAAGCGTGGATTTAAATTCTTCGGAACTACGATTTGTTATGCCCATTTGCAGGCTTCAGGGTTTATCGACGATCATCTGACGGATTGTTTGTGTCGGAAAGTTGTCCGACAGGATGGATAGGGAATACGTTATATATGAGTACATGGTTATCATCGGATTAAAGATGAGATGGCTTGGAACGCAATACAAAAAAAGAGTTCTTCGGTTTATGCTCTAAGTCGTGACATGCTGTCGGTCATAGCCTGGAGGATGAATTTGCATTTTTTAGCCAGGCTGCAGGTTTTCGGATACCTGGCTAAAAAATGATCAGATCGGATTGAAGGGAAATAGCGGTTTATAAGATCATATTGAATATAAATCCCGATAGGATAATAAAAGCGGCCACTGTGCCGAAGAATATCCCGATCAGCCGCCAGGTCATCACTTTCTTTAAAAGTGTCGCTTCGGGTAATGAAAGCCCTACTACGGCAATGGCTGTTCCTACCGGGATTCCTTTGGCTACAAAAACCTGAATGACAGGAATAATCCCTGCAGCGTTGGCATACATGGGAACTGCCAGAATGACCGACAACGATACTGCATACCAGTGTTCTTTCGACATATAAGTTTCGAAAAATCCTTCGGGGACGAATCCATGCATGGCTGCTCCGATGCCAATACCGATGATCACATATAGCAATACACCTCTTACAATACCCCAGGCATCACGCAGAATGACCGGTAACCGTTTCATAAAAGGCGTTCCGGTATTTTCCCAGGATTCACTTTCTGTTTCCGAATTTTGCTGAATGCTTTTCACCCAATCGCTTAGGTAACGTTCTAACCTGAAACGGTTCAAAACGATTCCGCCGATAATTCCCAATAAAATACCGCTTACCACATATACAACTGTGATTTTCACTCCGAATGTACCCAGGAACATGGCTACCGCTACCTCATTTACCAGCGGAGAGGTAATCAGGAAGCTTAACGTAACTCCCAGGGGAATCCCGCCTTTGACGAAGCCGATGAATAACGGAATGGATGAGCATGAGCAAAATGGCGTTATCGCTCCGAACAAAGCGGCAAATACATACTCCAGCCCATATAACCGGCGGGTAGTTAGATAGTGACGTAACCGCCCGATCGGGAGATAAGCATTTACTACTCCCATCACTACGCTGATTAAAAATAATAATAGGATGATTTTCACCGTATCGTAAAAAAAGAAATTCACGGCTTCTCCCAGATGACTTTTTGCCTCTAGGCCGAAAATCCCGTAGACCAACCAATCTGCAAATTTCTGTATCATAATCGAATTGTTTACTTCTCTCTTGTCATTATAAAATTATTTGAATACCGTTCCCAGATCTTCTGCTGAAATAAGGCCTGTGTGCCGGAATATTTCATGTCCGTTATTATCTAATATGATTTGTGTAGGAATGGCGGCGATTCCGAAATATTTCGTCCATTCCTGTGTTTCTTGCTTCGACACATTCATAAACCGAACTTTAACCCTTTTGCCGTATGTTGTTCGGATATCTTCCATGACACGTTCCATTTTCCGGCAGCTTATACAACCCATCGCTCCGAATTCCAGAAAAGTATATTGCAGTCCTGTATCGCGTCGGTCTTTGTAGTTGTACAAGATTTGTATGCTATCTGCTATGCTTGCTGCCGTCGTTTCGTTTTGCATCCGGCTCATTCGGGTGGAACCTAGCCGGATGAAAGTATCCTGTAATGCAAAGAGAACTATAAGGATAACTATAGGTAAAGTAACCGTTATTCCTGTTTTTATCAGTTGCCTTTTCATTCCTTCCTCCGATTTTTATAATAACCTGATCAGATAATAGAGGCCGGTGCCGGTGAATAACCAGCCGACAATCCTTCGCATCCATCGTTCGAACACCTGTAGGCGATTGTAGAAACGTCCGATTCCTGCAATACTGTAGGCCAGCAGCCAGGCCACTACCGCTACCGGTAAAGCTGTGGCTACAGCAAAAACAACAGGAAACCACATCCCGCCTGTTGAGATCGCTGCCATCGGTATCAGCAGACCGAAGTAGAAAACCCCGCTTGTCGGACAGAAAGCCAAGGCAAATAATATACCCAATGTCAGACTACCTACACCACCTTTCAGGGTTTGCAGTTTTTCATTGTCTCCCGAAAAACCGAATTTCGGAAGATTCAACCGTTGCCCCCATAGCATAAATCCACCGGTAAGCAATAGTAAAGGTGAAATAATCCATTCCCCCCACTGACTGATTCCTTTTTGTATGGCGAACATACTTGCTCCTTCCCGTAAAATGTGGATAACCAGCAGGCCCAGGAGTGTATAGGTAATAATCCCCCCCAAGGTATAAAGTAACCCGTTTCGAAAAATTCGTTTCCGGTTACCGATATCCCGGCTGATAAAACCGATAGCCGTTATATTTGTTGCTAAAGGGCAGGGGCTTATTGCGGTCAGTAAACCCAGTACGAAAGCTGTCGCGACAGGTAGACCGCTATTCATCAAAATGTCCGGAGATTCCATTATTTCATCAATATTTCAATTTTTTCTTTCAATCCTGCTTTAAATCCTTCGGGATCGCTTGTTGCCTTCGAAAAAGCAAATTCTGTCATATTGTTTCGCTGTTCCTGCCCATCTTTCCAGCGATTTACAAACAGAGATGACCAGGTGACTTCATACCGATCCGCTATTTTTTCTCCTTCTTTATCCGAAATATCTACTGTCCGGTATACGATCTGTCCGGTTTTCACTGCTTCTGCGAGACTTCCTGTCAGCAATTCTTTTGTCTGTGCCTCGATGCTTTTACAAGTCATACAACGTTGTTTCCCATGAAAATAAATTACCTCCACCCGGTAGCTGCAAGTTTCTGCTTTGCTTTTCTCTGCAGGCGGAGAATAGAGTCAATGTAATCAATAAAGTTGTGAGTCGCATGGTCGTTTATTTTACAAGTAACTTTTTAACCTCACTAACGGTCGGCTTTCGGCCGCTCGATACCACTTTACCGTCGATTACCAAGGCTGGCATGCTCATTACGTTATACTTCATAATCTCGGTCAGTTCCTCTACTTTTACGACCTTCGCTTCAATACCGGTTTCCGATACAGCTTGTATTACTGCTGTATAAAGTGCTTTACAACTTGCACAGCCTGTTCCTAATACTTTAATTTCCATCGTTTCAAAATATTAAATAGTGAATAATTCTCATCATACAAGATTCTTGTTATTATTGTTTGTAATTCGTAGAATTACGAACAATATTCGCATAAAAAAGCCTGCTGTTTTCAGCAACAAGATTTTTTGTCTTTACAATGACAGAAAAAAACTGAAAATAATCGTTTGGCTTCCTCCCAATTGGTCCGGTTGATACAATATTTCACTTTCGGTGCCTCTATTTCTCCCTGTATCAATCCGGCTTCCTTTAATTCCTTCAAGTGTTGTGAAACCGTTGCTTTGGCTATCGGTAATTCTTCATGGATATCTCCGAAAAAGCAGGTTTCCCGTCCTGCCAGAAATTGCAGGATAGCCATTCGGGCCGGATGTCCCATTGCTTTAGCGTAGCGGGCTATTCGTTCTTGTTCGTCTGTATAATCTTTAGTCTTCCCCATAAATCAGTTTTATTGTTCGCAAAGTTACGAACAATGTTTCAAACGACAAAATTCTGGCAGGAAATACTATAGAAATCTCTGCCGGACATTTGAAACAGAAACTCTGATCAGGAAATCGTTCATATGCTTATTATTACCCCGAAATGCCGGTCTCATCCAGTCGTCCCGGTACTGTTTGGGAGTGATATCAAGGTATTAATTTCCCATTGTGAGTTGAAGTAAGCAATGGCTGTTACATTGTCGGCATTACGGTACCTTCCTGGTCCTGATATCGGGCCTGAATTGCTAAGATCTGCCCGGTTTTACGACATTGTAATCAGAGGGGGGGGCGGTGGGATCGATCGGAGTGCCTTCAAAAGATGTTGTGGTGGACTGACGGGAAAGGAACATATGGTCGGTCCCATAAAACCAAAGTTGTATACCGGATAACATTATTATTTTGTTATAAGTTTCCCGGTGCTTTAGGAGTCGTTATAGGTAGGATCGTTTTAGCTTATGGTTGCCTGAAATTTTATGACATACCGGTAAGGAAATATCTGGCGAACCGGTTTTTAAAACATAAAAACAAGATATAGTTTAGGTTTGTAAAGGAGAGCTGTTGGGGTATGAAGGTTACTCTTCCGTTTTTTCCGTTGGCCGTATCATAACAAGGGATAGGACATTATTGAAGCCGAATACATAAGATAAAGACCGATGGAAGCAAAATTTGATTTGAAAGTAGCCGGGAATTTATGGGTTTTTTTGCCATAAGCCGAGGTGCTCCATCCAGCGTTGAGCGACAGGGATAATCAAGGTCATCACGAAAACGGATACCGGATAGACCCAGCTTTCGGTTTTTTACAACACGGGAAGTACACAGACGGATATCATCGGAATAATGTAGTCCGGGTGAATAGAAGACTTAGCCCTGCAAACAGAAAAGCGATCGCTACGTTGACCACCAAAGGAAATGAGGAGTAAAGCACCAGGAGAACACCGGTACAGGCGCCAAGAGTCATTAACGATAACATTTGTCCGGCTTCGATATGCCATACCCGTTTATCGACAATCCACATGCCGATGATAAGAGCTGCTATTTCAGGAAAGATAATCTCTTTCTCATGCAGGATTTCGGCAACTCCTGTCATCAGTAGTATCATGATCAGCGAACAGGCATACCTTCGGCGTTGAAGGGGATCGTTGAATAATAATAAATGGTTGTCCGAATTGTCCTGGTACTTTAGAGGATTCATGCGATTGGCGCGTACATTATTCCAAATCGTGTAATTTATAGTCTCCGGCTTTATTCTGGATGACTTGTTGTAACTCGTTTAAAGAAAATTCTTTATCTGTGAATTCGATTGTCGCTTCCGGAGGATCGAGCGTTACGATTGCTTTTACACCGTCGATGCTGTTCAGTGCTTTTTCAACGTGTGCACGGCAATGACCACACATCATGCCGTCGATAGTAAATCTTTTTTTCATGACTTTTTTATTTATAGGTTTAACTTCTTCGTTCCGAATCTCGTAGCCCGTCGGGGTAAGGCTTATTTTTTTCCGTTTCAGCCGTAAACTATTGCTTACTACACTCACACTGCTGAATGCCATAGCTGCTCCGCCGATCATTGGATTGAGCAGGAAACCGCAAACCGGATAAAGTATGCCTGCTGCAATAGGAATACTGACCAGGTTGTAAATAAAAGCCCAGAACAGATTTTGCCGGATGGTTTTCACCGTCAGCCGTGATAAACGGATCGTTTCCGGTATTTTTAACAGGTCGGAAGAAAGGATGGTGACCATAGCAGTTTCCATGGCGATATCACTTCCTTTTCCCATGGCGATACTCAAGTCTGCCTGTGCCAATGCGGCACTGTCGTTTATTCCGTCGCCGACCATCGCTACCTTGTCAACTTTTTGTTGCAGTTGTTCGATAAAGATAGCTTTGTCGTGAGGAAGAACGCCCGACCGGTAATGGCCGATGTTTGCTTTTCGGGCTATAGCCTGTGCTGTACCGACATTATCTCCGGTCAGCATGTAAACGGTCAGCCCCATTTTTTCCATCTGCCGGATGGCTTGTAATGAGGTCGGTTTTATCTCGTCGGTGATCGCGATTATGGCCAGGGCCTGGGTCGAATGACCGAACCAGACGACTGTCTTGGCTTCTTTGAGCCAACTTTCGGCCTTTTGTTTTTAGGGTTCCGGGAGGATGACGCCATTGTCTGTGAGTAATTCAGCGGTTCCGGCGTAATAGGTTTCATCGCCTGTCCGGCCTTTTATTCCTTTACCCGGTATCGTTTCGAATCCGGTGACCGGAATGGATGTTTCTTGTCCGAATTCCCTGACTATCGCTTCTGCCAGCGGATGTTCCGACAAACGTTCCAGACTGTATATTATTTTCCGGGCTTCCGTTGTTTCTGTATGCCAGTAAGTATTTACGACCCTTGGATGCCCTTCGGTTATCGTACCTGTTTTATCTAATACAATCGTATCGATTTTCCGGGCAATCTCCAGGCTTGTCGCATCTTTTATCAGAATGCCGTGTTCAGCTCCCTTTCCGATTCCTACGATGAGTGCTGTCGGAGTAGCCAGGCCCAGGGCACAGGGGCAGGCAATGATGAGGACGGTGATCATAGCCAGCAGACCGTGGGAAAAACCGGCAGTCGGTGCGAATAAACACCACAACCCGAAAGTCAACAAGGCTATACCGATGATAACGGGTACGAAAATACCGGCTATTTTATCTACCAGTTTCTGTACCGGGGCTTTACTTCCCTGGGCATCTTGCACCATGCGGATGATTTGAGCCAGCATGGTATCGGCCCCTGTTTTGTCGGCAGTGAAATGAAAAGCCCCTTTCTGATTCATCGTTCCGGCATATACCTTTTCGCCGGCTTGTTTGTGTACGGCTATAGGCTCACCGCTGAGCATGCTTTCATCGACGTATGAATCCCCGCTTATTACCGTCCCGTCAACAGCGATACGTTCTCCGGGTTTTACAGCTATCGTATCTCCGATCCGGGCATTTTCGATCGGTACGGTTTGTTCGCCCGATCCGGTAACGATCGTAATTGTTTTGGGTTGCAGACCCGCTAGTCTACGGATAGCCGTTGAGGTGTTTTGTTTCGCCCGTTCTTCGAGTAAGCGGCCCAGAAGAATAAAAGCTATAATACCGCTTGCTGCCTCGAAATACAAATGGGGCGTTATCCCCCGCGATAACCAGAAATCCGGGAACAATAGATTGAATACACTGAATAGATAAGCGATACCGGTGCTGTTGGCAACCAGGGTATCCATATTGGAAGTACCGTGTTTCAATTGCTGCCAGGCACTGAGGTAGAATCTGTTTCCGAAACCTAAAACGACACAGGTCGAAAGGAACCATAAAACATAGTTCATGTAAGGAATATTCACAAACATCATACTGATGGCCATGATCGGTAGCGATAATAAAGTAGCCCCGAAGGTCTGAATTTTCAATAAACGGTATTTTTCGTTTTGTATTTGTTTGGCCTTCTCCTCGCCCTGTTGGTCTGTCTCGGTCAGCAGATCGTATCCTGCATCTTGCACCGCATTTTTCAAGGCCTGAACAGAACAGATCTCCGTATCGTAGACGACCTGGGCCTGGGCGGTTGCGTAGTTTATATTGGCTTCATATACGCCGGGTTGTTCATGAATGACTTTATCTATTCTCGCTGCACAAGAGGCACAACTCATTCCTACCACCGGAAAAGTTTTTTTTATTTTCATACGCTTAACCTTTATATGATCTCTTTCCGGACAAAGATAAGGTACACCGGCCGATGTACTGTTATAAAATTATGGATATGATTTATATCTTACACTTTATCCAAAGGGGAGCGTTTGTTACCTTTCAGACGTTTAAATTCACTGGGGGACATTCCGGTTACCTGCCGGAACTGGGAACTCAAATGAGCGACACTCGAATATTGGAGCTGTGTGGCTATTTCGCCGATCGTCAGCTCGTCGTAAATGAGTAATTCTTTGATGCGTTCTACTTTTTGAGCAATATAGTATTTCTCTATGCTGATACCGTTTTCTTCGGAAAAAAGTTTACTTAGCAAGCTGTAGTCGTAATGACATTTCCCGCTTAAATATTCGGATAATTTCAATTTAGAGAGATTATTTTCATAATGGACCAGTTCGATAATGGCAGTACGGATTTGTTCGATAAGACGATGGCGTTTATCGTCGAGCAATTCGAACCCGAGCGCTTCAAGTGCTTTCCGGATCAGAAACCGGTCTGCCGGTTTCAACGGTTCTTCGATGACAACCTTACCCAATTCAATCCGGAGTGGATTGAAATTCAGGTTTTTGAGCATTTTTGATACAACCAGAATACATCGGTTACAAACCATATTTTTTATAAAAAGAACGTGCTCTTGTTCTTCCATCGTGATTATTATTAAGCGTTTGCTTTGCCACTCTGCACTTTCACAGCAATGTCCCGGACAAAAATAGGGATTATTTCGGTGGCTTTGCATGATGAAGTTATTAAAAATATTCCGGGCTAATTCCTTAAATAATCTTGTATTATTGATAAGAATGTTTATTTGGGGAATAATAAGATCAATCTTTCTATTGTTCACATGATTCCCTTGCTCCGGAACAGGAGAAAGATAGCTAATTGTAGCTATATAATTATCGTCGGGAGTTTTGTATTTTTATCCCCACAAAATAAACTCTTATGGATATTATCGAACTCGCAGAACAAAATCAGCAAAATGCCTGGAAATTACTCGATGAAACGGGTATTATTCCGGCTTGGGAACGCATCGGGGCTACCGTACATTTGGTCGGTTCGCTCAAGTCAGGTTTGTTAATGAAAAGCAGGGATATCGATCTGCACATCTATACCGGGAAACTCGATATTACGGAGAGTTTTTCGGTTATGCAGGAATTGGCAGAGCGGCTTAAACTGAAAGAGATTCAATACAAAAACCTGGTTCATACCGAAGAAGAATGTATCGAGTGGCATGCTCTGTATGAAGATCAGGAGCTGCATACATGGAAATTCGATCTGATTCACATCCGCAAAGGTTCGAAATATGACGGGGTGGTGGAAAATGTCACTGCCGCTATTGCAAAACTGCTCACACCCGGGCTTCGGGAAACGATACTTCGGATCAAGTATGAGGTGCCGGATGGCGTAATGATTCCCGGGATCGAGATATACCATGCCGTTTTTACAGGAGGTGTCCGCAGTTACGTAGAATTGGAACGGTGGCGACAGGAACATCCGCTGACCAATAGTTTGGATTGGCTGCCGTGATTAATAAAGGAGGCCGTAATCCTCGGCCCGGTTTATGGCTTCGATGGCATTACCGGCGTGTAGTTTGGATAGAATATGTTTCCGGTGGTTATTTACGGTATAGATACTGAGGTGTAGTTTATAAGCGATCTCTTTGCTGAGTAAGTCTTGCCTTTCCTGTCCTTTTGGACGACCTGGTGGCGACTGATGACATTTACATATTGTTGCCGTACATTCTGCATACGAATTTGAAATACCTGTTGATAATCGTTCCTTTCTTCTTGTGGAAGTGAATAGATAAACAGCCCGTGCTCTATCTGAAAGGCGGGAAGTTGCGCCCGGTCGTCAGGATGGATTCTTTCTTCCAGTAGGTTACCCTGTTTTCTGATCGTTTTTATTTGCTTGGAGTTGTAGCCGAAAAGATCTGTAAAATGATCGGAAGCAAAATCATATCTTTTTTTGAATACATCGACAGTGAAGATACAACTTGGGCTTATTTGGGAAAATGCCTGTATAGAGGTTCTCTTTTTGTCCCACAACTTATAGTCTGTGTCAAGACTGCTGATTTGCTGCCTTGACCATAGTTCTTCGGGAGTTATTCGCTGAATCGTCATGTGGCAAAGATAATAGATAAATCGATTCCTTATTGTTTACTAAGCATTTTGGGGGTAAAGTGATTGATAGTAGAGTTGGTGTTGGAATATACATTGGTTTTACTTATAAAGCAAGCAATAATTGGTAGGGTTGTAATTAGCTGAAGTATCTTATTTGACTATCGACGAATAAGATCAAATTTAGGTGTTTATATACATGTTTATCCTAAATGTATATTTATAAGTGTAAATATGTATATAACTGTTTTAATAAAAATAATCGTCTATGGGAACGGTACAGCCAAGACAATCTTAAAAACGGATAGAGTTATTCAGTAGAATATTTTTGTGGCTCAAATCGTCTAAAACGACAGTCGGTAATTATAGGATAACTCATTCCTAA
>OGDO01000926.1_pt1 | contig 10579 bp, 7 predicted proteins | sample 1570431 | NCBI WGS metagenome assembly OGDO01 (sample SAMEA2582183, study PRJEB24529) | metagenome | reverse complement strand
GTCAGCAAGAACTAATGTACTTTGTCTGCTCTGCTTTTTACAATATGGATAAAAGTCGTAGTGAAGTTGTGGGTTTCTTATATAAAGTTTTTCCTCTCTATTTTCCAGCAGGAGAAAGTGCATTGGCTAAAAAGATGCCGGGATTGGAAAAGGTAAAAGAAAGAAGGGAAAAAGAAAACACTCAGAAATAAATATCTAAATTATCAAGAACATGGATAATGTTAAAAAATATACTCATTCTAACTTTTTCACAAATAGAGACAACAATACCCTCATAAAAGAATTTGAGGGCATACTACACCATAATCCTCATATTTGTAATCTTGATGCAGTTGTCGGTTTTCTCAGAGCATCAGGATATTTTTCTTTACGTCCTTTCCTAGACAACATAAATAAGGTTAGGGTCTTAATAGGAATAAATGTAGATAAATACATTGCACAAGCAACAAGGCAAGGAAAGATATTTTTTGGAGCAGAAGAAGAAGTAAAAGAAGAGTGTCTACGTGAAATTCGCCGAGATATAGAGCATTCGCATTATAGCAAAGAGGTCGAAAATGGAATGTTCCAAATGGTGAAAGACCTTATTGATGGTAAATTGGAACTAAGAGCGCATCCTTCAAAAAAAATACATGCCAAAATATACGTACTTTATCCAAACGATTTTAATCAATACACCCAAGGAATGGCTATAACTGGTTCCAGTAATCTTACTGGAAACGGACTAGGCATCACGGAGGAACGTCAGTATGAGTTTAATGTAAAAATGGATAGATATGATGATGTAAAATTTGCCAAAGAAGAATTTGAATTATTATGGAAAGAAGCCGAAGGATGCGAAATTACGGCTGATGATGTAAAAACATCAATAGATCATACATACCTCAAAGGTGATGCTTCACCTTATGACCTTTATATTAAAATGCTCATGGAGTATTTTTCGGATAGAGTCATGGCAACAGACGATAACAATCCATTTGATATGCCGGAAGGGTATAAGAAATATGATTACCAAATGGATGCTGTGGAAGAAGGTTATCAAAAGCTACTGCGTTACGATGGCTTTTTTCTTGCTGATGTTGTAGGTCTTGGCAAGACTGTAATTGCTACAATGATAGCTAAGAAATTCTTGATCGAGAATGGGCGTGACAAAACAAAAATTCTCGTCGTCTATCCACCTGCCGTAGAACACAACTGGAAAGCAACATTTAAAGATTTTGGCATTGACAAGTATGTTAATTTTATTTCCAATGGCAGTTTGTCTAAGATTCTCGATGAAGACAATTATAACTACTGGAATGCTGATGAATTTGACCTTATTTTGGTTGATGAAGCACATAAATTCCGCTCGCATACAACCTCTGCCTTTGAGCAATTGCAGGAAATATGCAAAATGCCCCGTATAGAAAATGGAAATATTCCCGGCTTTAAGAAAAAGGTAATGCTTATTTCAGCAACACCTATGAATAATACACCTGCAGATATATACACAGAAATCCAATTATTCCAAGATCCACGCCGATGTACGATTGATGGTGTATCAAATTTAACGGCATTCTTTTCACCTCTTATTAAAGAATTTAAACAGCTAAAAAGAGAGCCAAATTTCGACATAAGTCGATTCAAGAAATTAGCAGAACGAGTTCGAGACCGCGTTATCAAGCCATTGACGGTTCGGCGTACACGTACTGACATCGAGAACGTGCCTCGATATAATAAGGATGTGAATGGCTTTCCAAAAGTAGAGCGTCCTATAGAAAGTCGATATGAGCTTAATGAGCATCTCGCTGATTTGTTTGAACATGCTATGCTTACTCTTGAAAAGAACTTGACGTACGCTCGTTATCAAGCTATAGCCTACTTGAAGCCTGAAGTGGCACAAGGACTGTATGATAACGCGGAATTAATAAGCCGCAGCTTAGCTGGAATCCGTAAAAACGGATTGGTGAAGCGGCTAGAAAGCAGTTTTTATGCTTTCCAAGTTTCATTAGACAATTTCCGTCAAGCAAACCAAAATATGATAGATATGTTTGACCGCAACAAAGTATTCATTGCTCCGGATCTTGATATCAATATGCTATTAGAATCAGGGTTGAGTGATGAAGAAATTGAGGAGAAACTAAATGCCAAAGCGGAAGATAATCCCAAAAATGCAGTATTCACTGCTGATGATTTTAAGCCTGAATTTATAGAAATGCTTAGAGGAGATCAGAATACACTTGAAATGTTATGTTCAGAATGGGCAGATATAAAAGACGAAGATGATTCCAAGTTCACAAAGTTCAATGAGCTGCTTAAGCATAAGTTGTTCAAATCGGAACGCAATCCTGAACAGAAACTGGTTGTATTTTCAGAATCAGTTGACACAGTAGAGTATTTGGCACGCCGTATTAATCGTAAAGACGTATTGGTAATCTCCGCTGATAATCGTAGTAAGCAGTTCAAAACTATCCGTGAGAATTTTGATGCTAACTATAAGACAAAACTCAATGACTACAATATCATCCTCACCACAGATGTGCTTGCTGAAGGTGTAAACTTGCATCGAGCAAATGTGATTGTAAATTATGACACTCCTTGGAATAGCACCCGACTGATGCAACGTATTGGTCGCGTCAATCGTATCGGTTCTTCATCCAAACATATATACAATTACGTTTTCTATCCATCCCGTGAAGGAAACCGTGAAATCAATCTAAATCAAATCGCATTAAGTAAGATTCAAACCTTTCATTCCACCTTCGGTGAAGACAACCAAATTTACTCACAAGAAGAAATTCTTGACCGCGACTTAAGTAAACTCTTTGATGAAGGCATGAAGAAACAAAAGGAAGAATGTAATCAAGAATTGCCATATTATGAGGAACTCCGTGCACTCTATCAAAACAACCGTAGAGAATATAATCGCATAGCAAAACTCTCATTGCGTAGCCGTACTGGTCGTGAAATGAAAAAAGTAGATGGAGTAACACTTGCAAATGACACTCTTGTATTCCTGAAAACGAATTTCCGTAAGGTATTCTTTTTGGTCTCAGAAACAGCAGAAGAACTTTCTGTGCTTGATGCTCTAAAATATTTCAAAGCTCCCAAAGAAGAACAATCCGCAGAGCGTATAGAGCAACACCATAAGCATATTAATATGGCTTTACGAAAATTTCGCATGATGCAGGATGAAGAAGCACGTTCTCAAGAAACTACCCATGAAGAACAAGGTTCTGTTGGAGTGCAAGTTAGTACCGCTGTAAATTTGTTAAATAATTTCATTCGTGAAATAGACGATAATGAACTATACATAAAAGTAGTTCAGCTCAAAACATTAGCGGAAAGAGGTGTCATCACCTACATAGCTAAACGCTTACAACGCATACAGAAAAACTTGCGTCGCGTAGGAGGTAAAGCCAGAATGACACATGATGAAGCATTTGCAGAAATCATTGATATGGCAAAAAAGTATGCACCATATTATACGGCACAAGAATCTCTGCTTAATGAGCAAGAGACTAATGCAGAAATTATTTTATCAGAATCATTCAATAAACTCTAAAAATAGCAATATGAACTACAAAGAAGTCATCGAATCTAAATATAATCGTGAGGCTTGGCAAAAATTGCTTTATGATATATTCCGAAACAAAATTAGTTTTTGGAACACTCCTTCTGCGGTCCACGTAAGTAGCCGCTTAGCTAAAGAAGCATTGAATCTTGGCAAAATATCTCTTGTAGATGGAGAATCTATAGCCATATACGAAGTGGAATTGAGTGACAAAGTTGACATTGAGCGTAACCGTCGTGGCATTCGTGATATGCTCACTACAGATTGGCGTAATATGGGGTATGCTGGAGCATTTATGTTCTGTTATCGTAAGGATGAAAGCATTCTTAGATTCTCATACGTAAGTGAAACTTGGGGGTTTAACAAACAAGGCGAATATGAAAAGATGTCAACTAATACAAAACGCTATACATATTTGCTTGGCGAAGGTCGTGGATGCCGTACTGCCATAGAACAGTTTGGCACATTGAAAAATAGCAAACAGACACTCAGTGACATAACGAATGCATTTTCTGTCGAGACACTCACAAAGCAGTTCTACAAGGATTTATTCGAATGGTATCAATGGGCTATAGAACCATCATCCAATGTTTCTTTTCCCAATAATACGGGAACTGAAGATGATGACCGTGAGGATTTAGAAACAAAAGTAATTCGACTTATTACCCGTATTATGTTCGTATGGTTCATCAAGCAGAAGGACTTGGTACCACAACGGATATTCGATATTGATTATTTGCAGACTATCCTAAAAGAGTTTGACCCATATAGTCAGACTGTTGGAAACTATTACAATGCAATTCTCCAGAACTTGTTCTTTGCAACACTTAACCGTGCTATTGAAGATGAACAAGGAAACAAACGCAAGTTCGCTACCAATATAAAGAAAGATATCAAAACCCTCTATCGCTATGCCGAAATGTTTAACATCAGCGAGAATGATGTCGTTACCTTATTCTCAGAAGTCCCCTTCCTTAATGGTGGACTCTTTGAATGCCTTGATAAGACCAAGACGATTGACGGTGTTGAACAGGCCTACAATTATGATGGCTTCAGTCGCAACGACAAACGTTTTGCTGATGGGCGCTATCGCAATCGTGCCATTATCCCTAACAATCTGTTCTTCGATTCAGAGAAAGGACCGATTTTGCGTGGCAGAGATATTAGGAGATACGGGTATAAATGGGCTGAATTATGGATTATCAACATTCATAATGGTATAAAAGGTAAATTACCTCGCATCAAAATCGAAGATTATCCTGCCATAAAAGCTCATTTAGATTTATATTGGGATAAAATATCGAAAAGAACAGACAAAGGAGATACGCCATATAACCTTCGTAACTGTGCTTATATGGAGGATTTTAATAAGCCAAAAATTGTCTATCCCAACATGACAAAATATATGCCGTTCGTATATGATGACAATGCTTATTGTACAAATCAAAAGTGTTTCATTATAACAGGTCAAGCTATAGCATATCTTACTGCATTCTTCAATTCTTCTTTGTTCAAGTTCTGCTTCCGTGATTCATTTCCAGAACTACAAGGTGGAACTCGTGAAATGAGCAAAATTTTTTTTGACAAAATTCCAGTAATGCAGGTGACAGACGAAATGAATGCACGATTCAGGTCTGCTGTTAATGATATTCAGAATGTATATAGCAAGTCGAAAGCCATGGCAATAGATTCCATGATTTTCGACTTATATAATCTATCAGAGAAAGAACGACAAGTTATTGGCTTTGTTGAGATTGAGTAACAAAATCAGTGATGTAGTTGATTTCAGCAGGAGATAAATCGTATAGTTTGAAAGCTAAACGGTTTATTTCCTTTTCTGTTTCTTCCGAGCGATGTTTCAAGACCTCTTCCAGTAAATTTTCAAACAAGCATTCCATATCTTTATTCATCGGTATCAAAATAGGTTCAATGGCTTGTACGCTTACAAGCAAGTCTCCAGTACCAGTCTTGGGAGAATCTTTGAACATATAATGCCCCATAAGAGAATTTAATATGCAGCACAAATAAGCCATGTGTTGCCCTGTGGCAAAGCAGGTACTATCAAGACCAAAATTACCCGTAGTGTCATACGAGAAGCGAAGTATTGACCCTATACGCTTCCATATTATTTTTGGCCGCATAAAATCCTCCCAATAGCTGATGCTGTCTTGTGTTTCAAACCACTTATTGTGAGTCTTCTTGCGAGCCTTGATTTTTTCGCCGTTGATAGAATAGGTCTTGCCTGTCTGCTCCAGTCTTTCTTTGCCAAATGAAAGAAGATGTCGCTTTACGGCAGGGTACAGCTCTATGTCGTAGTGACGTGATGGAAATGTGGCTATGAGGTACTTGTCAGCCCACTCATATTCATACCTCCTAATATCTCTGCCACGCAAAATCGGTCGTATAAGTTCAGCTGTTCTTTTGCGTTCTTCTTCCGTCTGGCAATTCGCCAATATCGCTTCACGTTTTTCCGTATCAATGATAAAAGCATCATTATAACCAGTAAGCACACCTCGATAGATATTTATATCCCAATCTTTAAGTGGAGTTCCAACCGCTTCAATCTTCTGTTTGATACTCTGTTCAATGGGAGACAATATCACCCACGGGGTAGAGCCTGTAAAGTCGCACTCCACGCCTTGTTGCTGCACGAAAACGCTCTGTTTCATTCCGTCAAAAACTGTTTTATAAAACGGTCAAGCGTATTTCTATCAACTTTACATAATTTAGAAATTTTACGCTTAGAAACTTTTGCCTTTAAAAGTTCATGAATAAGATTTTCTTTTCCATGAAGTTTATATTTTTCTACAGAACTTTTTCTTCCCTTTGGTCGTCCCAATGTCACACCTTCAGCTTTTTTTCTTGCCAAAGCCTCCTTCGTGCGCTGGCTAATAAGATTACGTTCAATCTCAGCAGATAGTCCAAAAGCAAAGGCAAGAACCTTACTTTGGATATCATCACCAAGACGATAGTTGTCTTTTATAGTCCACACACGACATTCTTTGGTCATACAAATATTTAATATCTCCATAATCATGAATAGATTTCTTCCCAATCGTGATAATTCTGCACAGATAATGAGATCATCTTTCTGAATCTGTAGTAAAAGCCTACCCAATTCACGTTTATTGTATGATTTCATACCACTAATGGTTTCCTCAATCCAACCATCAATTACAAGTTTATAACGTTCACAGAAATTATTAATTTCAAAACGCTGATTCTCTACTGTCTGCTTATCGCTGCTTACTCTAATGTATCCGTAAATCATAATTTTATTTTTTATTATTTATACTTTATAGAATATCCCATAATAACAAGAAAAATCCTTTTAGCCATATTCTATAAGAATATAAAAGAATAAATCCTTAATAAGCAGTATTTTTTATATGCAACAAATGCTATTTCTTTATTTTGAGTTTCTCCATTTTTTTAATATAAGTTCAGATTGTTCCTTTACAGCCCGATACATCGAATAATACGCAAAGCTTTCTTCCTTATACTTCATACTGCTAACAGAAGCAGTAATAGCCCATGTAACAATAGCGACAATAAAGACCACAACATACTGGAGTTTTATATGATGCCCACGTATAAACATCCCATTAATATTGGGTGGAATAATGGTTACTGGATTTTTCAATTCATTGATTTTTGCAAGTATCTCATCCTGCCGTTTTAATATGCAATCCGTATTTGCTTCAATAGTCATACGATTGAGATTGTAATCGCAAACGTGCCGATAAAGATATTCAAGAAGTTTGGACTTCTGCTTGAATAATTCAATGAGTTTCGGGAACCATAGTGAAAATGGTAAAGTGTTCGGCTGTTGTTTCCAAATATGTTTCTTTACCACAGACAAGGCTTCATTCCAACAAGTGCAGAAACCTTTAGCGACTCCATTATAAATGATCTTTTCGTCAAAGTCCACTTTTACAGATTGTTCCGATTTAGAAACAGTGGCATTCTGTTTTTCAATACATTCTTTTAGCTCACTGATACTTTGACGCAAATTTGCAAGATTCGCAGCTACTACATCTTCTTTCATTATCTTCTACGTTTTGAGGGTTTATAGAAAGGTTCGTTTCTTTGGCTATCCTTGTTTTTATCGTCTCGCCATCCTTGTTCATTGCTTGTTCCTCCACCTCCACTGGAAGTTATGGCCTGATGGGGTTGAATAATCAATTCTGTAGTTACATTGCCCAACGTAACGCAAAGGCTGTTAAAACTCAAATCACAGTCAAGTTTAGAACCTGCAATGCTAAATTCATCCATACAAAAGGATATACCACGAATTTTATCAGAGTTCTCAGCATGATTAAAACGCATATCTATGCCCTGACCTTTGAGAATGCCAAGAAAATCATTCCATGAGCGAGATACAGCCAGTGCATCAAGAGCTGCAGAACGTAGATTATACTTCCGTAATTGATGAGGACGTAAACGGCTCTTATTTCTGGCTTTGCTGTTTTTAAGGGCAAAGTAAAGTTTATATTCTTTGGTTAAAGCTCGACAGACTTTTGCATTTCGTATCCGTTCGTTGCTATCAGAAATGAGATTACCGTCATTATCTATCCGATTGAACACTATATGGCAATGTGGATGTTCCGTATCATGATGCCTGGCTATGATATATTGGGTATTGCTAATCCCCATCTGCTCCATCCATTTCTTGGCAATCTCCACCATAAGTGTATCTCCTTTTTCATCATCGGAAAAACGGATGGTATCTTGCGGAGAGAAAGCAAGTGATACGTGTTTCACCGAACTTTTTACTTTCGGACGCATAGAAGCTTGTATCTGAAAAGAATCGGCTATGGTCTTATTGCTGATGGCACAGACACCTTCGTATGCTAAAAGTATGGCACTCTTTTTCTTGTTCTTTTGATCATTGGCGTAATTTACTATCCCTCCAAAATCGGCTCTTGTTTTAATCTTCGCTATCATGATTGTTATTCTTTACTTGGGTGATAATTCTACTGACTTCTGATATAATAGAAAAACATTGTTGTTTCACGGCTTCCAAACCATAGATGTGCATCTGATGGGCAATCTGGTTGACATTATTGGCTATACCGGAAAGGTCACGGATTGCCGATACCATTTCCGGACTGATACGCTGACCAACTTCACAGCCCATTGCAGCCTGATGGCAAAATTCATTGACAGACAGTCCAGCCTGTTGGGCTTTGGATTGGATATAGATATAGTCGTTCTCGGTAAACATTACCCGGAAACATTTCGTGCGTTTCTGGTAATTCGCTAACTTTGGGCGACCACCAAGTTTCTTTTTCTTCATACTTATCTAAACTTTGATGTGCATAAATTGATTTTTTAAGAGTGGCAGTTCTATCCGCTTGCCGCCTAGGTTTTAGTGACACTAAAACACAAACTTGCCACTCAAAAAATCTTCCTATATTTACCTTGTTCTATTCGGCTTAGTTTGCCATCTTTGATAAAGGCCTCTATCCACTTGTTTGCCGTACTTCCATTCTCGCCCAAAGTTAAAACCGCCGCATCATAATCTTTCTTTGTGAAAGTGTCAGGCAACATATTATAAAGGGTGTTCCTTCGTGCATAAACGCCCGTCTCTTGCGAAGCGGCATTGAATCGCTTAGACTGATTTCCTGACAAATTCTGATAAATGAATACGGCATGATAAAGCAGGGTGTCGCAAATACTCATGGCTATGGAATAGTCAAACTCATGGCAAACCAATTGTACAGTCTCGTCAGAAGAAGATTTGTGAATCACATTATCCAAATGTCGGACAGCAGTCAACACCATCATTATACGATAAGCAATCAGTCCCATCCGTCTGACTACTCCTTGCATCTTGTTATCCACTTCGTCACAACATTCCTCATTCACCCGACTGAGATATTCAATAAAGTGTTCCTGCAAATCAGAGGGAAGAGAAAAGGAATAATTACCCTGCCGTACAAAATTCTCATGCAAATGGCAGAATTTATCTCCCAACAGTTTGAACATGGCATTCTTGGATTGAGAAATGTCGCTTGTGGCAAACACATTTCTTATACCTCGTTTAAAGCGGATAATATAGAAACAAAAGCGACTCATCAATCCGTTCTCCGCATCAGGAATTAATCTTCTTACCTGTTCTGGAGTTCCAGCCAAAGCTACCGAAACTCTCGGATTAGCTACTTCGCAATACTCCCTGTCCTTACGGCGACTTAAACTTACCAGCTCATGATGAAATGCCTTTCGCAACACATCGGAATAATTGCCGTAATCCGACTTTAAAGTCTGGCTTAACGTGTCACCTTCCGATTCAAACAACAGCCCGATTCCGTCATTATCCCCCAATATCTTCAAGAAAGAACTTGCGCTACTATTGGCAGGAATGACGAGCATACGCATGGGCGGTTCTGTTGGCATAGTCATTTCATCAGTTTTCTTACCTTTGATATAAGCGCTCATCGCTTCTTTGTATTCCTGTTCCATCCGCTTTGAAAGTTCATGCAAATTACGGTTAATGGGAGCTACCAATTCTCGGCATAAGGTCAATGCTCCTTTTCCCATACCGGCATCTGCCACCACGAACAGATATAGATTCGGATAAACAATGCGTTCATCGTACACGCCACAAACATTATGAAAGCATACCGACAAACACACAATAGCCCCGATTAATATCGTATCACGGTCATCTACTGAAATGGAATTATTGACAACCTCATTTAGAAAAGGAGGAAGATGCTCAAACACACATTCAGGAAATACAGGAAGTTCTTCTTCTGATTTTATCCATTTACCCGTTTTTCCATTTTGGATATTTGGTAAAATGGATAAATGCTCTTTACTGAACGGAGCCAATGAGATTCCGGCTTGATTTGCCAAATGGAAGAAAGAGCGGATAGTAATGCCTTGTCCTTTGGAGTGCAGACAATACGTATATTGTTTGTCCGTTTTTTCCCTTTTATAGGCAGGGTAAAACCTGCTGATGCGGTGATAATACTCCCGTCCGTTTTCTCCCAATCCATCCACAAGCGCAAAGCCCAACTCCAC
>OGDO01000923.1_pt1 | contig 10626 bp, 8 predicted proteins | sample 1570431 | NCBI WGS metagenome assembly OGDO01 (sample SAMEA2582183, study PRJEB24529) | metagenome | reverse complement strand
GGATTCTGCTTCAAGATTGTAAAAGCTTGTCTTACGGTTTGCATTTCATTTATTGATAGTTGATAATTAATAGTTGACAGTTGCTAAGCAGTAATTATTCCACCTGACGTCCGTCGAAGAAGCGGACGGTACGTGAGGTCTGTTTGGCCTGCTCTTCATTGTGGGTCACCATCACGATGGTACGTCCGTCTTCCTTATTCAGACGGTGAAGAAGTTCCATGACTTCAGCCCCCATCTTCGAGTCCAAGTTACCGGTCGGTTCATCGGCAAGAATAATTTCCGGATTACCGATAATGGCACGTGCAACGGCTACACGTTGGCATTGACCGCCGGAAAGTTGTGTAGGGAAATGGCGCATGCGGTGACTCAGCCCTACCTTTTCAAGTACTTCCTGTGCTAGGCGTTTACGCTCACTACTGTTCACATGGCGATAAAGCAACGGAAGCTCCACATTATCCAATACATTCAATGAATTTATCAGATGGAAAGACTGAAACACAAAACCCAGCTTCTGGTTACGGAAAGCAGCCAGCTCCTTGTCCTTCATGCCGTCCACTTTCGTACCGGCTATTTCGATGGTACCGCTGGTGGGTGCATCCAATAAACCCATAATGTTCAGCAACGTAGATTTTCCACAACCGGAGGGTCCCATGATACTGAGAAATTCTCCCTTGTTCACTTCGAGGTTTACATTTTCCAATGCCACGGTTTCAATCTCGTTTGTACGATAAATCTTGTTGATGCTAGTTAACTTAATCATAATGGTAAGTATTTAATTGTTATTATTCTGTTCCGTTTCTATTCCGCACAATTTCTGCTTCAAGAGGTCAAAAGTTATGCCAAAACCGTTTATCATTGATTATCTGCTATTTATACATGCAGTAAGGTGTCCGAAAATGAACACTTTGTCCGTTTTCATCTATTCGTCACGCAGGGCTTCCGTAGGTGGAATGCAGCTGATGTTGCGCGCCGGGATATAGATTCCCACCAACACTACCACCAGCAGTATCAGAAAGATGACGAGCGACACGAGCAAATAATGCAAGGTAAAATCCGATACCCAATAGCTCTCTGTACTCTCCACCCAATTCTGTCCTTTGGCCAGCCCTTCTTTCAGTGCATATTGCAAATAAAGCAGAAAACCAGTCAGTGAAGCGACCACGGTCAATACCGTGCCTTCGCCCATCAGCAGGCGGACAATGTCACTGCGTGTAGCTCCGAACGACAGCATCACTCCCACTTCCTCGCGCCTCGTACGTGTCTGCAACCAGAAGGTACCGATGACACCCAGGCAAAGATTCACCAGGAAGAAAGCCGCCATCGCCAGATTACGGCGGTAAATCGGTGTGGAATTGCTGGCTTCGCTCTCCGTTATAATCTGCTCATAGGAACGGACACTACGGGCAAACAGATTACCCCGCCTCATCTCCTTCACCATCCAGGGACGGAAATCGTGCAGAAAACGCTCCATGCTGACACCCTCTTTGAGACGTACCAGGATATGAGCACTTTCAGGGATATAACTTGTATCGATGGTAAGCATCGGCATAAATGCAACGGGGACGGGACGCCACTCGCTATACATCTTCATGGCTCCTATCGTACCGACAACCGGCATGTACAAGGTATCTCCATGGTCTCTGCTTACACAGCGTTTGCCATGCGCGTCTTTGGTATGGAACAGCTGTTCGGCAGCATTCTCTGTCAGTACAATGTCATTCGGGGCATAGGCGTAGTCGGACAGCTGTCCGGGTGTCCGCCCCTTACCGGAACGGAAACCATACGTATCGAAAAAGTTCGTATGAGGCAGAAATTGTATCATCATAATAGATAAGGGAATCGTATCCCCTTCGGCAAACAATTGACTATTCGAACTTCCCGAAGAATTGGGATAACAGAATCCCAGCACGGGAGTGGCCGATTCCACACCGTCAAAGTCCTTGACATAACGCACCAAATTATAATAGTTGTCCACCAACGTAGCAGAGTCCTGCGCTTCGGCGTCGTATCCCGGTGCCTGGGGCTGCAATGCGCCCAATGAAATGAGGCAAAGCCGCTCCGCATCATAGCCCAACGGGATATTACGATCGTGCGTGACCACAATCACCGGGTCCAATACAACCCAACTGATGATACTCACCAATATCAATTCGGCCAACAACCATCCGTTCTTGCGGCGGCGCGCCCAAAGATTCTTCCATATTAACTTAAACATACCAACCTCCCGTGTCTTATCGTTTTTCATTCAGTGAGTTCACAATCGGTTTCCTCAAGGAATACCACGCCGGTATAAGGGCCGACAACAGATTCAGCACGACGCACAGCGCCAATGCGGCGAGAAAAACCAGCGGAGCAAACAGCATTTCACCCGATACGCGGACCTCCACTCCTTCGGGTACCATATTCGGCCAGCTGTCGAATACCGTAAATATCCACTCGCGTCCCACGTAAAGTGCCAGCCATGCCAGCAGCAAGCCCAATGCTCCGCCCAGTGCGGTCAGCAGCAGGTTTTCCCACATCACTTGTGAAAGCAGTATCTTACGTCCGGCTCCAAACGATTTCCGCACGCCCATCTCTGCCAGACGTCCCTCCATACGGCTCGATATCATGCCGCTCAGATTCAGGGCAGGCACCAACAGCAATACGAGCAGGACAAGCAGAAAGTGGCGCACTGTGGCCCAAAGGTCAAACTCCATACTTGCATAAGTCTTGAAGACACTCAACAGATGGGAGGTGGGCTGCTCCCAGAAATCTACTTTCCATTCATCGGGATGCATAAGATTCTCCTTGCGGCAGATTTCCTTTATCTCAGCCCGCAGAGCATCTCCCTGCTTACTGTCCTGCACCAGAAAGGTAGCACTGAAAGCTCCCAGATAGGGAAGGTCGTACTTGGGAGTGCTGTAATCGGGCGACACCGTATAAGGTATATAAAGCTGTGCATAGGATTTAGAGGTGAGGTAACTGGCACTGCGCACCACCCCACAAACCCGATAGTCGATATAGTTCAGGCTGAACGAGCGTCCTACTACCTCTTCCGTCGTACCGAACAAGCGGCGTGCCAAATCATCGGTAATGACAGCAGTGGAAATGCCACTTGCCAGGTCGGATGCCGTGAATGGACTACCTTCCAGGAATTGGAAAGAATATATCTTGAAAAAAGCAGGGTCTGTCAACTTTACCATAACCGGAAAATCACCGCTGCGGTCGGCAGGCTGTATATAACTGTTTTCCGACAAATCATTATGCAGCTCGGCTGAAACGACAAGAGCATTCTCTACGGGATAGAACCAGTCTTGCAGCGCCTTGTAGGAAACAGCCCATTGCATGGTCCTGGTATTGTTGCCGCTTCCCTGCGTGAATTTTGAATTGCTGAGGTAAAGCGTATTCATGCGGTTTGCCTCTGGATAGACGGGCGCAATCTTCACATAATACACCACCGCCATAATCATTGTCATGGCAATGGCCAGCCCCGTACCCACAATGTAGAGCATGCTGAACAGTTTATTCTGCTTCAACAGCTCCCAGGCTTGTTTCAAGTAAACCTTTATCATTTTAGCTTCAACTTATTCTTGTTCTTATAGTTACTCATATCGCTCACCACCACTTCATCACCCGGTTGCAAGCCACTGACCACTTCTACAAACTCAAAGTTGGAATCGCCCAGCTGCACCTTGCGCTTTACAATTTCCTTGTCGGAATTGCGTACAAAAAGTTCATACTCCCCACGTCCCACATAATAGCTGGCATTGGCTATGCGCATCACGTCTTCCTTCACTGCATTCATCACATAGACGTCGGTTTTCAGACCGGAACGCAGTCGGCGGTTGTTGTCCTCATTCAACTGCACGGTAAAGGAGATGACGCCATTCTTTGAAAGCGGAGTAACACTGCTTACGGAACCTTCCAGCTTTTCGCTGCCAATCTTCACAATGGCCTTGCCGCCGGCAGCCACACGGTCACCGTAAGTATCGGCAATCTCGCCTTCCACCTTGAAGTGACTCAAGTCGGAGATGACGGCAATCTGGGTCCCTTCAGGAACCTGGGCACCAATCTGATTGTTGATATAAGTAAGGATGGCCTTCCGGGGCGAACGCACCTGCGCATCGTCGAGCGTACGTTTGGTTTCGGCCAGTGTCTTTTGGAACATGCTGAAATCCAGTTCCTGCACTTGGTATTCTGCAGCCAGCACTTCCTTCTCGTTGGCATACTGCTGCTGTAATTGCTCGTATTCCAGTTGTGCTACATTGTAGCTCAGTTCGGCTTGGCGCACTTTGTCGGTGGTGCCCGAACCGAGGCTATCAAGGTACTGCTCGTTACGCAGTTCCACCTTCATGCGGTCCAGCTTCATGGCGGAGACTTTGATTTTCATCTGAAGGTCGGTCAGTTTGGTCTGGTTGTCAAGTTTCAGCTGTTTCAGCTTGTAGCTGCGCATCTGCTCTTCATCCAGCATCTTTTTGTAGTCGGTTTCGGCACTCTGTAAGTCCAGTTTCAGGATAGGGGTACCGACATCCACACTATCACCACCTTTTCTGTACACTTCCAAAATGCGGGTATTAATAGGCGAATTTATAATTTCCTCGAATGCAGGAACCACTTTTCCGGAGGCACTGACACTGACTTCAATCGTACCCTTGCCTACTTTGGAGAATACAAGGTCTTTCTCCTTCACTCCCGTACGCATCAATGAAATGAGTACACTGACCACTACGATACCTGCCACGCCGATAGCACCGTAGCGGATGATTTTCTTATTGCGTTCTTTATTACGCACTTCTTTCGGAATTTCTCTATCCATATCTTTAAATTTTATTGTTTGCGAACATAACGCTTAATATATACTAAATCCATGCCAAAATCATAAACCACTGAAAGTAAGCGAAAAGGCAAAAAAGAAGGGTGTCCGTTTTCGGACACCCTGTACATTTTCGGATAGCTTCTTTATCTTAATCTCAAGCGGTCTCCCACCTCGGGCACGTATTCCGCATCCTTACGATTCATCTTATAAAGGTTCTTCAGACGAATACCGTACTTTTGGGAAATGGAGTGCATGGAATCGCCGTCCTTCACAATGTAGACAGTATGGGGTTTGGCAGCTTTCTTGCGCTTTTCTTTCAAGTAGATGATGTCTCCCACCTCCAGTGTATATTCTTTATGGAGGTCGTTGTATTTCACCAGTTTCTTCCAGCTGATGTCAAACTCCTTGCCCAATACCTGGAAGGTGTCTCCGTCGCGTGCCACGACATAAGCTATATCGTTGGCAATGTACACCTGATGCGGATTGGCCAGCCAAGGTTTCTTTTTCAGTTCCTTCTCCCAACTGCGGACATCGTGTTTGCTCATGCCACGGCTGTCGTACTTATACAGTTCATAGTCCTCAATAATGGTTATCAGGCGGTTGGCATACGACGGGTCGGTAGCATAGCCGGCCTTCTTCAAGCCGCGCGCCCAACCCTTATAGTCCGTAATCTTCAGTTTGAAAAGAAAAGCATAACGTGCTCCCCGTTTCAGGAAATCGGAATGGTCTTCATAAGAGTCTTTCGGATTGCGATAAGCGCGGAAACATTCATTGCGGGTATCGTCATCATGCCTCACCGTCCGTCCGCGCCAGTTGCCTCCACACTTGATGCCGAAGTGGTTGTTGCTCTTACGCGCCAGCTCGCTGTATCCGGCCCCCCTCTCCAACAGCCCTTGGGCCAGCGTGATGCTGGCAGGTATCTTATGACGTTGCATCTGCTCCACGGCAAGGGGAGCATACTGTTTGATATACTCATTGTAGCGGGCATTCCGGCGTTGTGCCTGCACTGTTGTAATGGAAATAAAAAGAAATGCTATGATAGCAGTCAGTCTGAAAATCCGTTTCATGCTTAAAATGTTGAGTTCTGCACAAAAGTCCGTAAAAGAATTGAAATAACCAATCTCTTTTCTATCTTTGTAACATTAATTACAATATAACCCTTTGCCTTATGAAAGAATTAAATATCGAAATCGCCGTCAAGATATACGACTATGAAGAACTGGATGCCGCCGACCGCGAACTGATGGATGCCGCCCGCGAGGCTACCAACCGCAGCTATGCCCCTTACTCCCACTTCTCGGTAGGAGCTGCAGCCAGACTGGCAAATGGTATTGTAGTGACCGGCACCAACCAGGAAAACGCCGCCTATCCTTCCGGGCTGTGTGCAGAACGCACCACCCTATTCTATGCCAACTCCCAACATCCCGACCAGGCAGTAACCACCCTCGCCATTGCTGCACGCAACGAGCACGACGAGTTCCTGGAGTCTCCCATCCCGCCCTGCGGCGCCTGCCGGCAAGTGATGCTCGAAACGGAGAAGCGCTTCAAGCAGCCAATGCGGGTGTTGCTGTATGGCAAAAAAGGAATCTACGAGCTGAAGAATGTGGGAGAATTACTGCCACTCTCGTTCGATGCTTCGGCCATGAAGTAACAGAACCAATAAAGTATTAACATCGTGTCTGCAGGAAGTTAATTTCTTGCAAACACGATATTAACTTCTTGCCGACACGATATTAATATCGCAAAAAGCCTTTGTTATTCAGTGGAAATCATTACCTTTGCGCCCACTAACCAATTAATTCCACCGATGAGAATATCCGACTAAAGACAACACATTTCGGTAAACATCACTATCAACATGCTTTTTCAGACTGAACGCTGAGCATCACCTATATAGATGTTTAGCCAATACTGTGTTTGTCTGTACCCCTCCCCTTCGAGAATTTCAATTTCGGGGAATGCTTGCATCTCCCCTATCATTCTTACTTCTAAAAACACAGTAGAAACTTATGAGCTTTATCATTAAAGACCTTAGCTATATCCATGCAGATAAGGAAATCTTGTTTTCACACCTCCACTTGAGTATCAACTCCGGAGATAAAATAGCCCTGACCGGAAATAACGGTTGCGGCAAGTCTACCCTCATGCGTATTTTGGCAGGAGACTTGTCTCCAAGTTCGGGAACGGTGCTACGCCCCGAACATCTGTACTACGTGCCCCAGCACTTCGGACAATACGACCGGCAGACAATAGCACAAGCTTTGGGAATCAGCCACAAGCTATCTGCCCTGCATGCCATCCTAAGCGGTGACGCTACCGAAAAGCACTTCAATACGCTCAATGATGACTGGAACGTGGAAGAACGCGCCCAGACTTCTCTCGACAGCTGGGGACTGGACGGTATCCCACTTTCCCGTCCGATGGAAAGACTTAGCGGCGGCGAAAAAACCCGCATCTTCCTGGCGGGCATGGAGTTGCACAACCCGACAGCCATCCTGCTGGACGAACCGACCAACCATCTGGACGCGGATGGACGGAAACGTCTGTATAACTTGATACGACGGACGTCGGCTACCGTGCTCGTCATCAGTCACGACCGCACGCTACTGAATCAGTTGCCTGCCATCTGCGAACTCTCCTCCCAGGGATTGACGTATTACAGCGGAAACTACGACTTCTACAAAGAACAGAAGGCCCTGCAACAGAAAGCCCTTACCCAACAACTGGAAGAGAAGCAGAAAGCCCTGCGCCTTGCACGCAAAGTGGCACGCGAAGTAGAAGAACGGAAGGCCAAACAGAATGTGCGGGGAGAAAAAAACTCCATTAAAAAGGGGATTCCCCGCATCATGATGGGAGCACTGAAAAACAATGCGGAAAACAGCAGCAGCAGACTCAGCAGCATTCATACGGAGAAAACGGAAAAATTGCAGGCAGAAATGTCAGGTATCAAAAGTTCACTGCCACAGGCAGACAAACTGAAAACAGACTTCAATGCCTCTCATCTGCATGTGGGGAAGGTTCTGGTCAAGGCAAAGGACGTCAACTTTCATTATCCCAGCCTCGCGGCTTCTCCTATGGAGACAACCCGTCCGGAGGCAGTAAAGGAGCTCTGGTCTTCCTCCCTCACCTTCCAGTTGAGAAGCGGCGACCGCCTCAGCCTGAAAGGAAAAAACGGCAGTGGAAAAACAACCCTGCTGAAACTCATCATGGGCGAACTGCACCCCACCGGCGGAGTGATGGAGCGTGCCGACTTCACCTCCGTCTATCTGGACCAGGAATACTCCCTCGTCCGTAATGAGCGCAGCGTACTCCAACAAGCAGAAGCCTTCAACCACCGCCACCTGCCGGAACATGAAATGAAAACCATCCTCAACCGTTATCTCTTTCCCCACGACGTGTGGAACAAGCCGTGCAGCAAACTGAGTGGCGGCGAAAAGATGCGTCTTTCCTTCTGCTGCCTGATGATTGCCGACAATACCCCGGATATGTTCATTCTGGACGAACCCACCAACCATATGGATGTGTATACCATGGAGGGTCTGGACATCGAGAGTATAGAAATAATAACGGCAACGATACGCGACTACGCCGGCACCGTAATTGCCATCAGCCACGACCGGGAGTTTCTGAAAGACACCGGCATCGAACGGGAGATACTTTTGGAATGAATCAGTAATTTAGGTAACAACAACCGTAATTTGTATACTGCCATTCTCATAAAACCTGCCTATTTTTGCAGCACGTAATCATTTACTAACTAACGAACAACGAATATGAGCAAAAAAGTATTAATCCTCTCCTCCACTCCCCGCAGGAATGGAAACTCCGACCTCTTGTGCAACGAATTCATGCGCGGTGCCGCAGAAGCCGGACATCAAGTAGAAAAGATTTTCCGGAAAGACAAGCACATCAACTACTGCACGGGATGCAGCGTATGCAGCATGTACGGCAAACCCTGCCCACAAAAGGACGATGCCGCCGAAGTGGTGGAAAAGATGATTGCCGCCGACGTCATCGTCATGGCAACCCCCGTCTACTTCTACACCATGAGCGCGCAGATGAAGACACTGATTGACCGTTGTTGCGCACGCTACCTTGAAATAAAGGACAAGGAGTTCTACTTCATCATCGCCGCCGCCGAAGAAAGTGTCCCCATGATGGAGCGTACCATCGATGGTTTCCGTGGCTTCCTCGACTGCCTGGAAGAGCCCAAAGAATGCGGCACCATTTATGGCGTGGGTGCCTGGAAGGTGGGCGAGATAAACGACAAGCCTTCCATGCACGAAGCCTACGAGATGGGAAAAAAGGTATAAAGAACGAATACTAATCGCTATACAATACATTTATGCTACGTACCATCAGACTGACCCTTGCCGTCATCTTCTTCGCACTCATCACGCTGTTGTTCCTCGACTTCACGGGAACACTGCATGCCTGGTTCGGATGGATGGCGAAGATACAATTCCTGCCGGCCGTGCTGGCACTGAACATCGGTGTAGTACTGTTTCTTGCAGTGCTGACCTTGGTATTCGGACGCATCTACTGCTCCGTCATCTGCCCGTTGGGAGTATTCCAGGACATTGTTTCCTGGCTCTCCGCCAAACGGAAGAAAAACCGTTTCCGCTACTCGTCCGCACTGAAATGGCTACGCTACGGTGTGCTGGGAGTATTCGTACTTGCCATTATCGGCGGACTGAACTCTTTTGTCGTGCTGCTGGCCCCTTACAGCTCATACGGGCGCATCGTTTCCAGCCTTTTCTCCCCACTCTACCAGTGGGCAAACAACGGACTGGCCTACCTGGCCGAACGTGCTGACAGCTATGCCTTCTATGAAACGGATGTATGGATGAAGAGGCTCCCTACCCTACTGATTGCCACGGTCACTCTGGTGGTCCTCATCGTGCTGGCATGGCGAGGTGGACGTACCTATTGCAACACCATCTGTCCGGTAGGTACAGTGCTTGGCTTCCTCTCGAAGTATTCCTTGCTGAAACCGGTGATTGACACAAAGAAGTGCAACAGTTGCGGACTTTGTGCCCGCAACTGCAAGGCATCGTGCATCAACATCAAGGCACACGAAATAGATTACAGCCGTTGCGTGGCATGTATGGACTGTATCAACAAGTGCAGGAAAGGTGCCATCACTTACACACGCCGCAAGTCGGCCTCCGCTGCAGTCTCCCAGGACTCCCCCGTGGCACCGGAGCAGGTAAACGACGCCCGCCGCGCATTTCTCTCTACAACTGCCGTGTTTGCTGCTACGGCAGCCCTCAAGGCGCAGGAGAAGAAAGTGGACGGTGGACTGGCTGTCATCGAGGACAAAAAAATCCCCGAGCGCGCCACTCCCATCACTCCTCCGGGCTCACTGAGCGCCCGCCACTTTGCACAACACTGCACAGCCTGCCAGCTCTGCATATCGGTATGTCCCAACCAAGTGCTCCGTCCTTCTTCGGACTTGACAAAACTGATGCAGCCGGAAATGTCCTACGAACGCGGTTACTGCCGCCCCGAATGCGCCAAGTGTGCGGAGGTGTGTCCTACCGATGCCATCCATCTGACGAGCCTCGCCGAGAAATCGGCCGTCCAAATCGGTCATGCCGTATGGATTAAGGAGAATTGCATCTGCATCACAGACAAGATGGAATGCGGGAACTGTGCCCGCCATTGTCCGGCCGGTGCCATACAGATGGTTCCTTCAGACCCGGAAGACGAAGCCTCCATCAAGATACCGGTAGTCAACGCCGAACGCTGTATCGGATGCGGAGCATGCGAGAACCTTTGTCCGTCGCGTCCGTTCAGTGCCATTTATGTGGAAGGCCATGTGATGCACA
>OGDO01000922.1_pt1 | contig 10639 bp, 9 predicted proteins | sample 1570431 | NCBI WGS metagenome assembly OGDO01 (sample SAMEA2582183, study PRJEB24529) | metagenome | reverse complement strand
ATGGATGATTGGAAAAAGTTCCTTCAACAATATCTTGCAACGATGGATTACGAGCTGTGCGATACAGCCGGGAAAGTGACACAAGAAGAAGCAAGAGATAAGGCTTATAGAGAATACGAAAAATATAAACTGATTCAAGATAAATCATACATATCTGATTTTGATCGTTTTAATGAGGGTAATGATGAAACTCCATTGCTTCCATTTGATTTGAATCCTACAAAAGAATGATAACTATGGCAATAGATAATAAAGATAAAAAGGTCCTCAAATCTTCGATTGAGCGAGAGCAGAACGAGGTTGCTTGCTCTGCCGAGTGTGAGAAGATAAAAGGTTCGAAGAACCTTAATGTTCCCCATTTGAGATTCCCGGAGTTTAGTGAAGAGTGGGAAATATGTAAAGTGTCCGAGCTATTGGACTTCTATTCAACCAATTCTTTAAGCTGGGAGCAACTTGAATATGGAACGAAAGCCATAATGAACTTACATTATGGACTAATTCATGTTGGGCTTCCTACTATGGTTGATTTGACAAGAGATAATTTACCCAATATCAAAGAGGACAATATGCCCAAGAACTTTGAATTGTGTAAAGAGGGTGATGTGGCTTTTGCAGATGCCTCGGAAGATACGAATGAAGTAGCCAAGCCTATTGAGTTCTTTGACCTTGCAGGAAAAAACATTGTATGTGGATTGCATACAATTCATGGACGTGACAATAAAAATAAAACTGTTATCGGCTTCAAAGGATATGCTTTTTCGTCATCTGCATTTCATAATCAGATTAGACGAATAGCACAAGGAACAAAAATCTATTCCATCAGCACAAAGAATTTTTCCGAGTGCTTTATTGGCATTCCGTCCAAAGTAGAGCAAACGAAAATAGCCACGCTCTTGCGACTTATAGATGAGCGCATCGCTACCCAAAACAAAATCATTGAGAAACTGCAGTCCTTAATCAAAGGAATTGCACAGCATTGCATTAAAGAATCAACAAGTGGAAACACATATGTAAAACTTGGTGATATTTGTCAAATTACAACAGGGAAACTTGATGCAAATGCACAGGTAGATAATGGGATTTATCCATTTTTTACTTGTGCAGAACAACCATTCAAAATTGATAGCTTCGCTTTTGATACAGAAGCTTTACTAATCTCTGGAAATGGTGCTAATTTGGGATATATCAATTATTATAAGGGAAAGTTTAATGCTTATCAAAGGACTTATGTATTAGACTTGTTCTCCGAAAATATCCAATACATTAAATGGGCGTTAAAAGTACTGCTACCCAAAAGAATTGCAATAGAAAAGAGTTCAAGCAACACTCCTTATATAGTGCTATCAACTCTCACGGATTTAAGGTTGCCTATACCTTGTAAAAGTAAGCAAAGTTTCATCGCAAACCTAATGCAATCTTTGGAAAGAAAACTATCAAATCAAATCGCACAGTATGATTCCTATAATTATTTGAAGCAATACTTGCTCCGCCAGATGTTTATATGAACATTTGACGGAGTAGATACTGCTTTTGACCTATATAAAGATTTAATACTTTATGATTAATATCTATTTTGTCTTGAATTTTATCAAAAATAATTGCCTTCTGTTTTTGTTCAGAAATAGTGGGCAATGTTATTTTTAACTTTTCCAATGGAGTACGTACTATTTGCGGCTGTCCAGAGCCAGAAATAATACTATTGAAGTTATACGCAGAAAGATAATGATATAAATATCTCTTACACACCTTATCTTGATACTTATCTGTATTTATCACCATTGCATTTCCAGTTATCCAAGACATTGGTTTTGTATAATTTACCATACCACAAGTATTTCCACGGCAAGTTATACAAATTTGTTCCGTTTCATGATTGTAATCCTTATATTTGCCAATAATCCCATTTGCCCCATATACAAGAAAACCATCTTCTGTTAATTCTGTTGAAGATATTGTTTGCGGCTGATATATTTGTGCAATTTCGCTTAAATACACGTTATTGCCATAAACTCTTTGCATACAACATACTCTTAGTCCTTTGATTAAGGATTGTAAAGTTTGTAGGTCTGCGATTAGTAAACATTTGTTCGCACGCAAAGATTTGTTAGAAACTACTATATGCTTGTCGAATATTGCGACATTGAAAAATGGTTACGCATTCCAGAGTGGCAAGTATAATGCACTGGGCAAATGGAAAATCCTCACAATAACAAATGTGTCTGGCGAGCGATATATAAACGATGAAGATTACAATTGCATAATCAACTTGCCGAACGATATACAAGACCACCAAGTTTTAAAAGAAGGAGATATTTTAATCTCTCTTACGGGTAATGTTGGGCGTGTTTCTCTTTGTAAGGATGGAGACTATTTGCTCAACCAACGAGTTGGTTTGTTACAACTTGCGAAAAATGTAAATCAAGAGTTTCTATATCAAATTTTATCTTCTCAAAGATTTGAAAATAGTATGATTGCTTGTGGTCAAGGTGCTGCCCAAATGAATATTGGCAAAGGGGATGTAGAAAGCTATGTATTACCATATTCCTCGAATGTCAATAACATTCTTTTGGTCGCAAAAATATTACACTCATACGATGAGTACATCATTAATGAGCAGCGGAAACTAACATTGCTAACCATGCAGAAGCAATATTTCCTTGCCCAGATGTTTATATGAACATCTGTTGCAATAGATATAGCTTTTGTTTCTGCATGACATTCTGTATTCTTTCTTCAATCTCGGCTTTTCTTTCAAGCGATGACAGAAAAGTTGAGATTTTTATTTGCCACTCAATTTTTGGTACTATTATTTTGAACATTGCCAAGTCTTTCTTCTGAATATTTGGTAAGCCAGAACCTATACGCAGTTTCATTATGGCATCCTCATTCGATTTAAGATAATGGTACAAGTACATATTATCCACCTTGTCTGCAATGTTTTGAATGGAATAACAATGACCACCGCTCCAAAATGGTGAGGTGTTGAATTGTACATACCCACAAGAGTTTCCGCCCTCACTTATTGAAATAGTACTGGCTTCTACATTGTAATTGTCATAATAGCCAGATGGCTCTGTACCACCATTCATTACATAATAATTACCACTATCAGAGAGATTTTCCCCATTGATTTGTTTACCCTTAACAATGTCACATAGATCAGACAGTAGAACAGTAGAACCTTTTACGCTTTTGAAAAGTCTTTCTGAAATCGCAGACTTTAGTTTCTTCAAATCCTCAATGATTTTGTTTTGGGTAGCAATGCGTTTGTCAAGTAAATCTAATAATCGAGATATTTTAAGTTGCTCTTTTTTGTCGGGTGTATAATAAAGATGAATTGTTGCTAAGTCCTCACTATTAATAGCAGGGTAACTTGAACCTGTGCAACGAACCATTACTTTTCTATTGAATTCGTCTGTATTCAATAGATGATAAATATAGTTTGGCAATTCTGTTGTTCTAATTTGAGCATATCCAGTAGAAGCAACCCATTGTTGATTACTCGTATTTAGAATCCTATGAATATAGTTGTTTTTCTGATAGGGGCGCACACATTGAAACAGAATATCATTGTTATCTATAACACGTTGTGCTCTACTTGGTGCTTCTTCTCGCATTATTTCTTGTATTTTTCTTAACTCACCTTTTTCAACGGCTTCCAAGTCTATATAAATAAAAGTGTTCTGAAGCGGATCTGATTTTGGATTTATAGTGGCTATATCTTGAAGTGATACCATTTCCCACTCCCCACTAAACTCCGGGAATCTCAAATGGGGAACATCAGTGATTTATTATTCTCTAATTATATGTACAATATAAATATACGATTATGGGACAAAAAACAATTAGAGAAATCTCGGTTGCATGGAAAGAGTACAAACAACCTTATGTGAAGCAGTCCACAATGGCTGCTTATGTGCTTATCTTGGAGAATCACATTCTTCCAAATTTTGGAGAAAGTTATGCACTCCATGAACAGGCTGTGCAAGACTTTGTTTTGCGGAAAATTGAGAATGGAATGAGTGTGAAATCCGTCAAGGACATTCTGATTGTCCTTAAAATGGTAATGAAATTCGGAGTTAAAAATGAATGGATGGACTATCAGGAGTGGGACATCAAATATCCGTCTCCTTCAATAACCAAAGAATTGGAAGTATTGTCAGTCGCTAATCACAAGAAAATACTCAGTCATATTCAAAGCCATTTCTCCTTTGCCGGGCTGGGTATCTACATCAGTCTTTGTACGGGGCTGCGCATAGGGGAAGTCTGTGCTTTAAAGTGGAGTGACATCAATGTTTCTGAGGGCACGATTACTGTTAATCGTACAATTGAACGTATTTACATTATTAATGGGATGGAGAAACATACCGAATTAGTTATCAATACTCCCAAGACTCAAAACTCATGTCGGGAAATTCCCATTACAAAGGAGCTTCTTGCAATGGTAAAACCACTAAAGAAGGTCGTCAATGAAGAGTTCTATGTCTTGACTAATGATGAATATCCAACCGAACCTCGTACCTACCGTAATTATTACGGCAAATTAATGGCGAAGTTGGGTATTCCCAAATTAAAATACCATGGGCTTCGTCATAGTTTTGCCACTCGTTGTATAGAAGCTGGTTGTGACTACAAAACCGTTAGTGTATTGTTAGGGCATTCTAATATTTCAACAACTTTGGATTTATATGTTCATCCAAATATGGAACAGAAAAAGCGGTGTATTGCAAAAGTATTCAAGTCTCTTGGTAAATGACGAATAAAGAGTGGGAGGATGTTCAAATGCAATTCTCTCACTCTCTGTTCCAAAGTGATTGGCAATTTTTGAGTTCGTAACAGAACCATCTGAGGTTGGCAAAATCGACCTAAAGAATCTGGCAGATTCGTTTCGACTGATTGGCAAGCGTTCGGACAATAGTTCTGTGTTCATTATCAAGTATCTGCATTTATGGTGGCCGACATTACTCCGGGATATCAACCTAAAAGCAGGAAAAGAGTTCACATAAGAGTTCATAAAAGAACCGGTAGGGTTCATAAAAGAGTTCGTAAAAGCATTATTGAAATGTGCTTATCCCTGCCAGCTATCAAACAGAGGATAGCCCAACCAAAACATGATTGCGTGGAGAGCTGATACATCCCATAATTGCAATAATTCCATATCCAGCTTGCATGGTTATTGGCAATTTCTCACGAGCGATTCATCGCTTGGGGTATTGAGTTACCCCAACTCAATAAATGTTGTATAACGGGCAAGCCCAGACGCAAATTGGCGTGTTGATTTCGTCTTTGTCAAGAATGACATATCGAAGCTGGCGAAAAGATAAAAGGTTCAAATAACGCCTTTTTCTCATCAATCAGCTTGCTGAAATATCTGGCACTCTCAAACGACCGCTTGGTCGCTTGGGGTATTAGGCTCCCCATACGAGATAATGTCTGTACAACGGGCAAGCCCTTGGCTTAAAAAGATAGGTTGGGGAAATAAGACGGCAACGACCAGTTTCGAGAATTATCATGAAACCAGCCGTTGCACTAAACTTTGGCTTATACAAGAATACACGCTTTGAGAATAAAGTCAAGTGGAGAGTCAATAGTGGTAATCCGGCATGAAGCGATAAATGCCACGGTTTTCCTGAACCACCATCCGTTTGTTCGTGAGAAACTTGATTGTTTCCACAATCTTGTTGTGATTCAATTTTGTTCCTGCCAGTTCGTAGGCAGTGGTCAGTTCTTCTTCCAAAGCCTTATATCCCGAAATAGTCTCTTTTCCCTCAAAAGCCAGTTCGAGAGCCTTACGGTGGGTGGATTCGTGAATGTTCTTACCTGGGGAGAATGGTTCTTGCTTGGGACGACCAGCACTTTTCTTGGTCGGCACATAGTCCGGCAGAAGTTCGGGAAGCGATTGGTCATTGATGTAGAAAGCGAATGGCAGAAAGTCCTTTGAGCGGGTATGCACACTTTCCACTTTGCTGATGTTGCTGTCGTCCTTGTCTTTCTCGATTTGGATAACCGTTTCCGCTTTGTTGTTGATTTCCGTGCCAATGTGTCCACGGGCATTTTCATCACTTTTGTTCTGATGAAGAATGGTGTGAAGATGAATCTGGTATTCGTCAGTCCACTGCATAAGTTTGGATATTACGCATGTGGCTTCACTTGGTGAATTGATGTCATAAACCAAATCACGGATTCCGTCAATCACAACAAAGCCAAGCCCTTCAATCTGACTGATAGCATCGTCTATGATAGCCAAACGCTCCTTCGGATTGAACTTGCGTAGAGCGAGAAAATAGAAACGGTCGCAATCCTCATTAGCTGGCAATTCTGCCAGTTTCATGATACGATGCATTACAATCATGCAATGGTTCTGACTCTGTTCAGTGTCAATGTAAAGGATGCGGTTCTTTCCATCGGGAAAATCCGTTGTGTAGTTAAGGACTTCCTTACCGGACAAAGCTGCTGCCACCATAGCCGACACATTAAAAGTCTTTTTGCTTTTTGCCTTGCCAATGGATGCACTGAAATTTCCCAATGTCCCGATAGCCACTCCGCCTATACTCAGGACTTCCGGCTCCTGTTCGTACACCTTTTCCAGACTGAGCATGGTCTCTTGCCATCTCGTAGTGATTTGAGCAAGATCCTCAATGGGTGTTGCCGTTTCCATACTCACCAGTTTTTAGGATTAGGCTTGCGACGGTGTGAGGCATACATCGCTTCGTTTTCTTCCTCATAGGTGAGAGGTACTGAAGTTTTGCGAGATGCCTCCAGCCATTTGTCGAGCTCGTCACGATAGATATAAAGGTGCTTTCCTTGCTTGATAACCGGAATGTTGTCCTTCTTTATCTTGTAATAAAAGGTGGAGACTGGCATTTTCAGATAGGCACAGGCTTCCTGCACTGTCATTGGTACGTGCAAATTCTCTTTTGGTTCGCTTTGGCGGTTAAGAGTGTCCCTAAGTAAATTTTCCAATCCTGCGATTCTCCTGCAGAGTTCACCTACCACTTTGGGCAGGTCATTAAAAGTCAAATCTGTTGTGTTCATATCTTCAATAATTAGAATTAATATGCTGCAAACCAACAGAATGAAATTTTACAGAAATCTGTCAGCCGGAACAATGATTACCGTCTGCACGATTTAATTTCCAAGTATTGTTGTGAAAGTGGAAATCTCCTTTGTCCGGCACGTCAATAGGAATGTCGCATGGGACATTGACACGCAAATTGGCTTCCAGATATTCTATATCGGCGTTGCGCAATTCGTATGGGAAAGAAGATTTAATGAATATCGCTCTGTCGCGACGGGAGACTCCAAGCCGTTCACCGATATTCCAAGCTAAGTGTCTTAAAGAGGGAGAACTGATCTTTGCTTCTTTAGTTGAATGGATTGGCTGACAATCGTTAACCCGGTTTTCGGCAATACACTCTATATTCCGGAATAGTGTGCTGATATTCTCTTTTGAGAGATATTTCGAGGTCTTTTCCACTACATATTCGCGGATAGCTATCATGGTGTCCCTTTTTCGTTTCACCTCCTTCAGTTGCTCTTCCACAAGAATGCTCTCATATCTCTCCAAACTATCAGGTATCTGTTCCTCTTCGACTGGATCTTGATTAGCATTTTGATGGCTGCTTTCTTGCGAACATTCGCTTTGTACTTGCTTATTTGCAGTACTACTTGAGATTGTCGTAAAAAGCCCTGCCATTACTTTGCGGAATATGGCAAAGGTCAAAATAAGCATTACCAAAGAGATAATAAAAATGGTGGCATCAAACAGGATGTTGTGATTGAACTTTTCACCGATATTGTATGCGGTGAGTGCCGAGAGTGAAACGATGACCACTCCAGCCAAACTGCTGATATCAGCTGCTTTCTGAACTTGTATATTATTCTCCATATAGTTGTGATTGTTTACTGTTTTATGGTGTAAAGTTCAGCACTAATTTCCATATAACCATAAATACTAATGGTTATTGGACTGATATTTACAAATAATTATGGTTAGAATATGAATCATACTCGAAAATCATACTCTAACCATATAAAAGAGGCAAAAATGACCGTTAATACTTACGGATCAAGGAAATTTTGTTGCTGGCTTTTCGCTTGTTGCTATCCACCACTTTCATGTATCGTTGGGTTGTGGTGATGCTCTTGTGTGCCATGATGCTTTGGATGGTTCGGATGTCTGTTCCGGCAGCAGCCTGTAAAGTGGCAAATGTCCTTCGATATGAATGGAAGGTGATGTTTTTGGTGATACCTGCGGCTCGGATCCACTCTTTCATGGGGTATTGCGTCCAGCATCTTTTCAATCCTTTGAATACCAGCCCTGTCTTTTCGGGAGAATAACCAATCAACTGCAAGGCTTCGTCACTAATGGGGATGATGTCTTCTGTCTTTGTCTTTTGAGTGACGGTGTGGACGCATTTTCCTCCGGCAGCAAAGTCCACGATTTCTTCCCATCGCAATGTGAGAATATCGCTGATTCTCAGACTTGTCAGACAAGAGAATAACGAGGCTGTTTTCAGAACAGGTATTTTGCAAGGTGTTTCTGCCAATCTGTATAGTTCATCTACGCTCAGGTAGTCTTTCACTACATCTTCCGGCTCTATCTTCTCCAAGAAATCATTTACATTGGAGTGAATCAACTTGTTGCGATAGAGTATTTTGAGAAATCCTCTGAATGTGGACCAGTAGCCCACAGCCGAATTGCGTGATATGGGACGTTCAGGACGTCTAAGTTGCTTCGCATTAAGCAGATACTCTCTGAACTTGTTGCATAAGTCCACATCGATTTCCTCGAACGAACATTTCCCACCCACGAAATTGAAGAAATGCAGATATACGAACTCCCATTTCTGGTCGTGCTTGCGGAGTGTCTTCTTATAATAGGCAAGAAAATCTCCTTTCATCTTGCTCTTGTCAAAGAAATCGTACCGTTCATTTACGATGGATTCAAAACGTCGGCATCGGATGGCTTCCGCTTTTTCCGACATGACGGCATTAAAGTTCTGTTCCCGTTGATTCTTTGGTTCGGCATAGATGTAGATGCCCAAAGATTCGTGACGGATTACCTTCATACTTTCTTTGTCGCGATAACCGGGATAATAATCCAGATAGAACGACAACATGTTTTTCTTTAGAGGTCTTGTCCTCAATGTTACAGTTTTACATTCGTGCATAATGATATGTTTTTATAATTGGTGATTAATTTGTTGCAAACCAATACAATGAAACAATGCTGATGACTGCCATTGCTGAAAATGACTCTTGTCTGTGCGGAATAATTCTCAGATACCGGATTTTTCAGCCATCACCTTGTCAAAATCCTCTTTCAACAGGAACATGGATTTTCCGTGATGCATCTTCCGTATCTTGTTATACCTCGCATAATTGTAGACATCATCCCTGCGGAGACTATATTTTTCCATTGCTTCGGCTACGCTGTAATACATTTCCCGTTGGTCGAAACCTCCGCTTTTGATGATGTCGATATGGTCTTTTGAATATTGGACTTTGCCATAAACAAAACGGGACGGGATTTTATGGCGATGTACAAATGAGCATCTGGCATCTTTGCTCATACCGTAGATTTCTTCCATCTGCTCTGCGCCAATCCATTCTTTGATATTGTCTGCAGCCTTGTATTTGGCAAAGAATCTGTCAACTGACAGTTGTTCGTAATAATTGAATCCACCATGACTGATTTTAGGAATGTCGTTTACACGGCATAGCTTGCAAATGGTTTTCCTGTTCATATGATAAGTTGCCGCAATTTGCTCGGATGAGTAATAACCTTCAGGGATTACAAAGGTCTTTTTCGGCAGGTCGCTTTTCTTTTCCCGTTTCTTGGGTGTATATGTTCCATCACGATGCTCTATATAGACTTTGTCAAACTCGGAACGTAGCACCATTGTCCGGCTTCCTTGCTTGAACCGTTTGATGTCGTATTTGTTGACATAGTAGCTGATGTTTATCTTGGAAAGCCCGTATTTTTCGGTGATTTCCGCATAGGTATAATAGTCGGGATTCAATTTGTCCTGCTTTTCTTTGATGGCGTCTATATGGGCACGGGAATAATACACCTCGTGGTGGCGGTTGATTCGGGGGATATTGTGCCGCAGGGCAAAGGTGACAACGGCATTACGACTCATACCGTACTTTTCCATGACCTGCTCTGGGGTATAATAACAGTCCGGATTGATTTCTTCGGCAAGGTCGGCAAAGTATTTGTCTATAAGGATGCGGTTGTAGAATACACGATTACCTTCTTCAACCTTAGGGATGTTGTATAACTTACATCGACGATACAGTGTTTTCTTCTGAATTTGGTATTTCTCCAAAATCTCATTCGTGGTGTAATAGAGAACCGTCTGTTTTCTTCCATAACTCCGTTTCTTATAACCGGGTGCATCATCAAACATTTTTTCAATGTCCGATTTGCGGATAATGGTACGCCCGCGAAGTTGCAACGCCCGAATGATACCAGTAGCCATGTGTCGGTATATGGTGGCTCGACTGATGCCTAAAATGGTTGCGGTTTCGGCAGGGGAGAGATACAGCTTGCTTCCTACGATACCGACTTCCTGCATGGGCTGCTCATTTTGCCGTTCCTCGTATTCCTGTAACCTCTGCTTCCGCTTCTTCT
>OGDO01000918.1_pt1 | contig 10664 bp, 9 predicted proteins | sample 1570431 | NCBI WGS metagenome assembly OGDO01 (sample SAMEA2582183, study PRJEB24529) | metagenome | reverse complement strand
AATTGTTCCATTAGATGCACACACTACGCGACGAATTTCATTAATAGGAATATCTACCTTACCATTTGAGATAACACCATTTTTAATGGTAATTTCTCGTTTACCCATATAGGAGTAATCTAGTGGCAATTGAAGAGTATCTAAATTTGCAGGGAAGTCCGCAGTCAATTTATTTCGGGCAAAAGCAGCAATGATTGCTTTTGTTTCACGAATATTGTGACCAGCATTAGATTCCTTACGGTCTGTATCTAAATCTTGGCCTTCTATATTTTTCCAATTGTGGTCTCTAAATATAATCGAATAGTTACTATTTGAATTTAAATATCTTGTAAGATGAAGCTCATTTACATCATCAAAATCAATGTCAGTTATAACTTGTCCATTCGAATCTTTACAGAGTACACCATTGTAACTAACCGTCAATATACGATCCGTACTTTCAAAAACAACAGGATTTGTGTCGAATACAGAAATCATAGCCCTCTCCTTTTCACGACTTCAAACATAACTACACCTGTATATATCAAGTGCATTTACTCAATATATTGATTAAATATATTAATCAAATATAACTAATTTAATCATACACCTTCTATATGAATTTATGCAAATGATGTATTTCCCCCATACTATAGCTACAAACTCATGATTCTCAAGATAACAAAAGACACCAACCATTCGATTGGTGTCTTTACTACATACAAGGAGCCATTTTGCAATAGCTCCTTGTTCGTTATATAGATGATATTATAATCTATTTCATGTCAAACAAAACAGAATTTTCTAAGAAAATATGTTCATGAAGGCCTTCTTCTAAGGCTTTCATGGTCTTAAATACATAGACATAAGTAGCACAGCCATCTGCTGGTGCTGTGTACTGGTTGGTCAATGCACTTAAGGATTCCAAAAGTACACCTGCAGCTTCGTGTTCAGCCCGAAGTTCTTCAAAGTCTACGGGTTTACCCGCTTTAAACTCAGGGAAGTCTACATGCTCTTCATGCCGGAAATGAGGTACAAGAGCGGATTTGAGTTGCAAAAAGGTTTGATAAATCTTTGTCAATTCCTCACCATGATGGTCATAATGTACATTTAGCAGTTTTGCCAACCCTTGGTCAATTTCATCAATCATATTTAATTGTTCTCTATGATAGGTATGAACAATGTAATCAATCAATTGGTCTTTAGAATAGCTAAGCACCTCTGCACGAGAAGATTTCTGAGCAACTTGTACATCATTTAGCATAGCAATGTATGCATCCACATCTTTACCTTTTTCTGCAATAGCCTCCGCTAAAGGATGTCCACCACCACAGCAAAAATCAATTCCATCTTTTGCTAATACATCCATTAACTCTGGATTTACTTTAACCGCATCAGCTACGGTCATGGATTTATTAATAGTCCCAAAACTCATAAGATACACCTCCAATCGTTTACGCCGATCTATTTTCTTATAGTTATACTATACGACCAACCATGGATTCTGTCTGTCGCAGTGGCTACGAATTTGAAAGTAACATGACAACAATGGTAATGCCGTAGAAAATAACATAAAGTAATGAATATAAAAATATATGGATATATGTTGAACATACAAAAAGCTGGCCTTATAGAGCCAGCTTTCAGCATATCAAAACATATATAACATATGTGTATATATAATTGTTTAGGCAGCTATTAAATGCTTTCAACAGCAGCGATAGCAGCAACGTCTACAACGTCTTGAGCAGAGCAGCCACGAGAAAGGTCATGAACTGGTTTAGCCAAGCCTTGAATCAATGGGCCAAGAGCATCAGCGCCGGAGAAGCGTTGTACCAATTTGTAACCAATGTTAGCAGCTTGAAGATCAGGGAAGATCAAGATGTTAGCTTTACCAGCTACGTTGGAGCCAGGAGCTTTCTTTTCTGCTACGGAAGGAACGATGGAAGCGTCCAGTTGTAATTCGCCGTCAAATTTGAAATCAACGTTGCGTTCTTTCAAGATGTTAACAGCTTCAACCACTTTATCTACTTCTGGAGTGGAAGCGGAACCTTTTGTGGAGAAGGACAACATGGATACGCGAGGGTCAGCCATACCAACAACTTTGCGAGCTTTTTCTACAGTGGATTCTGCAATATCAGCCAATTGTTCGCTAGTTGGATTAGGCAATACGCCGCAGTCAGAGAATACTAGCAACCGTCGTCGCCATATTCTTTTTTGCTTGTGAACATGAACATGGAAGAAGATACAGTTTTAAGACCTGGTTTAGTACCTACAACTTGCAATGCAGCGCGCAATACGTTTGCTGTTGGGCAAGCGGAACCAGCAACCATGCCATCTACTGCGCCAAGGCGAACAAGCATAGCGCCGAAGAACAAGCAATCGCCTTTCATAGTTGCGTCAGCTTTTTCAGGAGTCATGCCTTTTTTAGCGCGCAATTCTACGAATGTATCAACCATTTCTTGGTAACGATCGTAGTTAGCAGGATCGATGATTTCAGCACCTTCGATGGATACACCAACAGCTTTAGCAGCCTCAGCGATTTCAGCAGGATTACCAACGAGTACAGGTGTTACGAAACCTTCTTTCAAAATAATTTCAGTTGCTTTCAATACGCGTTCATCTTTGTATTCTGGCAACACGATTTTTTTACCTAATGGTTTTACTTGGTCTTTTAATTTTTGAATTAAATCCACGATTTTTGCCTCCTTAACATTGGCTTTACGCCATATCAATACTATTATTATAGCAAGTTAACGACTCTCTAACAACCATTCTAAAACATTTCGTTGTTGAATTCCGTCGTAGTTGGCATTTTTATTTAGTTCATCTAAGGTGAGCAAAAACTTAGAGTATTGGTCTTGTACCGCCTCAAGCGGTGCTAGTTCTCGGCTCAAAGTATTAGAGTCAAGTACGGTCTCACTAACTTGATAATATTCGGTAATCCCCCCTTTTTGTGCTACAAAATCTATTTCACCCTTAGCCAGTTGCCCTACATATACGGTGTATCCTCGTCTAATGAGCTCTAGAAAAACGATATTTTCTAGTATATGACCTGTATCACGACTCGCATTCCCCACTAGCAAATTTCGTAATGTTACATCAACACTATAATACTTTGCATTGATACGTAGTAATTCTTTACCTCGTACGTCATAGCGATTTACCTTATATAACAACAAGCTATCCTGTAATCCTTGTAAATACCGTTCTACAGTTTTATTATCGATTTTTCGACCTGCACTAACGAGAGAGTTGGCTATTTTATTTGGTGAAAGTAAACTACCAACATTCGCCATAATATACCGCACTATATCTTGTAAAATTGTGACATCATTAATTTTCAATCGAGCCACAACATCATGCAATAACAAAGTATTATATAATCCACGTAAATATTCTTGAATATCAAAGTCTTCGCCCCCTAATTGCTGAGTATAAGGGAAGGAACTTTCACGAAGATAGGCCTCATAGGCAGGAATCAAAGAATACTGATTACCCTCATACTTGCTATGGTAAAACTCACTGAAGGACAATGGCAACATCTGAATTTCCACATATCGTCCAGTCAATAATGTGGCGATATCAGAAGACATAAAGTATGCATTGGAGCCCGTAATATATAAATCTGTGTTCTCTTTTACAAACAAGCTATCTACGACACGATGAAATTGATCTACATGCTGAATTTCATCAAGAAAAATGTAATTCGTTTCATTAGGCTGCATACGTTCTAAAATATATTGATACAACGCATGGTAATCTCGCAAATGCTCGTATTCCAATTCTTCAAAATTAATGGAAATAATCTGTTCAGGCTTCACATTATCTGCCAATAACTTATCTTTAAACAGCCTAAACAATGTAGATTTACCACAACGGCGTATGCCTGAAACGACCTTAATAATAGGCCGCTCTCGATTACGCCGTAAAAAATCTAGATATCCTTGGCGCTGAATTAACTTCATAAGGGCCTCCTCATCTATGTACCTTCTCATAGATGGAACCCATGTATTAGTAATATCAGATATCATATCACTTACCTAATAAATTTGGATTCCATTCCAACTTCATATTAATTTTATCATAAAGTTGGATTTCACTCCAAATTTTTATTATTTTAAGCATAAAATTGGATTAGATTCCTAAAGTTTTACTTTAAATTTAAACATACAGCACTTCAATTAATGTTTATCTATGAACTACATACCAATAATTGAACTCTTTACACATAATACGCTACAATAATAGAAACAAAATACGGATAGCCAAATGCCAATTTATATTCCTTATACACCCCTTTAGGAGGTCTTATGGCGAATACAGAGACAACGATCAATGCTGTTATACATCCAAAATACAATGACACACCTATAGACATAGAGAAAACAATTAAAGCCTTGGAACGCAATAATTTTGTAGTCCATTATTTCGAAACTGGTACTGAAGCTATTTCCTATTTAAAAGATCGTATTCAAAACAAACATGTAGCCATCGGAGACTCTCGCACATTACTAAAACTCAATGCTTATGAAGCCCTATCCGAAGTCAACAAAGATGTAACGGATATCCAACGTCCCCTTCCTGGTGAAAGCTTCCGCGACACCGCATTGCGCACCATGGGACGTGATGTATTTCTCACCTCTGTAAATGCTCTTGCTCAAACGGGGGAAATGGTCAATATTGATGGTACGGGTAATCGTGTTGCCGCCTCACTCTTTGGCTCTCAAGAGGTGTTTTTTGTGCTAGGCATCAACAAAATCACGCCGGATTTAGCTTCCGCCATCTATCGTGCACGCAATGTGGCCGCTCCGCTCAACAGCAAAAAGAATAAAAAGAGCTCTCTCAATCCATGTGCCACATTAGAAGAGAAATGCTATGACTGTGGTTCTCCCGACCGCATATGTAATGCATTAACCATTTACTATAAAAAGATGCGCAATATGCAAACTATGGAAGTCATCATCATTAATGAATCTTTAGGCTTCTAATTGTTTGCGGCCCATTCAAAAAATCTTGTATATTCATTTCTCCAAGTCCATACACTACTCTATAAATTGTGGACCACCGAGGATCTACGGCACCACTTTCAAGGTCACTAATATAAGATTGGGCTAAACCAGATTTATCTGCCAATTGATATTGAGTCATTCCCAATTGTCTGCGCCAAAGTAAAATCAATACACCAAGCTTGTGAACTTCTTGTCGAACTTGTAGATCTTGACAACATACGATAGGATTCATGCTAACCTCTATCTACTTTCTCCCTCAACACATATTTATGCCTTTACTATAAATCTGGGCTCAATCATTTCCTAGTAGTGGTTGAAAAACGATAACACAAAAGCCTTAACAAAAACTAATGTGTAAATCATTTTAGTTAAGGCTTTTGTACTATGCAGATTTCATTGCGTAGGATTTCATCATTTCGTGGAATTTTAGTATATATAAAAGTTATTATCATTAAAAATACAGATAGTAAATCAAAAATACAGGTATTATCTATATATTGCAATTCTTTTACAGTATTCATACATTATGCATACACTTGATTTATAAAATTACCTAGTTCTATCCATAATACAAGAAAACTATACGATATATAGTAAATGCGATATATTGTAAATACGCAATATTGTTAAAATACATTTAGGAATAATAAGTCTATTAACAATACAAAAGGACTATACAGCTGAACTGTATAGTCCTTTCTATGTATTTATATAAAATTATTGATTTGCGCTTTCTTGTGCTTTTTTGATTTCCATGTATTTAACCATACCATCAACAGCTTTTTTAGCTTCACGCATAGCCAATCCTACGGTAGCAGGTTTATGAACAACGTCACCACCTGCAAATACACCTTCACGACTAGTCATACCATATGGATCTTCAGATGTAATAATATAACCTTTTTCATCTACTTTTAGGTTATTACCTTCACCTACAAGACGAGCATTTGGTTTATGACCTGCGGCGATAATGATTTTATCAACAGGCATGACTTGGAAGTTACCAGTACCGTGGATACCTGCACCATCTTCATTAAGCGCCATCACTTCATATTTGAAGCCTTCAACCTTATCTGTACCTTCTACGCCTACTGGAGAAGCGAACCATTGGAATTGAACGCCTTCAGCGCGCGCTTCTTCGTATTCAGACAACAAGGCTGGCATTTGTTCTTGGCTACGACGATATGCTACTGTTACCGCTTCGCAGCCTAAACGTACGCATGTACGAGCTGCATCCATCGCTACGTTACCACCGCCGATGATGATAACACGGTCACCTTTTTTAACAGGAATTTGATTTTCATCAAGTTCCCCATTTTCTACCAATTGTACATTCGTCAACAAGTACATTGCTTGGAATACACCAGGTACTTCATCGTTTTCCATGCGCACGTCTTGAGGAATATGCGTACCAGTACCGATGAAGATAGAATCATATCCTTCAGCAAAGAGATCGTCCAAAGTTTTATCTTGGCCGATAAATGTATTGCATACGAACTTAACGCCTAACCCTTCAAGGCGAGCGATCTCACGACGTACAACGGCTTTAGACAAGCGGAATTCCGGAATGCCAAATAAGAGTACGCCCCCTGGTTCAGATTGACCTTCAAATACGGTTACTTCATAACCGAGTTTAGCCACATCACCTGCTACGGACAAACCTGCAGGACCAGACCCTACTACCGCTACCTTACCAAGATCTTGTTTAATCTTCTTAGGTTTGCGAAGTTCATTGATGCTTTCAAAGTCAGCAGCAAAGCGTTCTAATTTACCGATGTTAATAGGCGGTTTTTTTGCCTTATTCATGATACAGTTGCCTTCGCATTGATTTTCTCGTGGGCACACGCGACCGCAGATAGACGGTAAATTTGTTCGTTCCGCCAAGATATCATTAGCTTCACCAAAATTACCACGTGCGATAGCTTGGATGAAACGAGGTATTTCGTTTTCAATAGGACAACCCATACGGCATAAAGGTTTTGGACAATTTAGACAACGTTTCGCCTCCGCGAGCGCTTCCTCCATCGTATAATCCGCATCAAAATGTAGTGGTTTTAATTCGTTACTCATGGCACATGCCTCCTAACAAGGATCCAGTATACTATACTTACAGCGTTGCATGCACCTAAGCATTCCGATGAGCCCTCTCACATAGGGACGCCGCCACATGCTGCTAACATTTATCTTTTGTAACCATTCGATAGACGTGTGGTCACTGGTCAGACTCACACTATTCTATAGTATATTCTAAATTGTGAAAGTCCCAACAGTCAAGCAAATATAACACCTTTTGTATACGAATATAGCCCCTATTCATGCAAGGATTGCATAGATTTTATACAAGTCCATTTACATATAATAGGATGCATGTATACTGATAATAGATACAGTAATAAGAATTAGAGATACACCTTACAGAATAGAAATATCTATTTCGTAATTGAATATATACATACATATAAGAATTAAAGATATAAAAGCCAAGGTATATCCTTATATGAGGTTTCTTATGAACACAGCAGAATTCACTAGCAAATACTATATAGACCGCCGCGGTTCTCATTCCCGAAAATGGGACGGTGAGCATTTAAAATTCAGTCGCACCGACCTATTACCATTATGGGTGGCAGATATGGACTTTATGCCACCTCAGTGCATCCAAAATGCCATCTGTAACTATGTGAAAGCCAATCCGTTAGGTTATACTATGACAAATCCAAATTATATAGAGGCTGTTATAAGCTGGTATAAACGCCGTCACCATTGTAAGCTTCAAGAAGAATGGCTTACAAGCGCCCCCAATGTAATTACTGGTATTATGTGGTGTATTGGGGCTTTCACAAAACCAAACGATTCCATCGCCGTTCTAAGTCCTGTATACGGCGCCTTTGATACGAGCGCTAGCGATGCACAACGTCAAATCATCGCTGTTCCCATGATGCGTAACAAAGATAATCGCTACACCGTGGATTACGATGCATTTGAAAAGGCTATCACCGAACATGATGTGAAGCTGTTCATTCACTGCAACCCACACAATCCTGTGGGGCATGTGTGGACGGAAGAGGAGATGGGCCGATTATTTGGCATCTGTAAGCGCCACCATGTGCTCATCATAAGCGACGAAATCCATCAAGACCTTATTACAGGCCCAACAGCCTTTACATCATCCTTAACCGTAAAGAGCGGAGCCTATACAGATAACATGATTGCCATGTCCTCCTTGTCCAAGTCATTCAATATGGCTAGCTTGCACCACGCAGAGGTTATCATTCCTAACGAAAAGCTACGAAGCCAATTCAACGCCTATAAAGCTCATGTATACCATACGGACTCAGACGTTATTGCCGAAACTGCCATCTCAGTAGCCTACACTCACCCAGAGGCCGAAGCATGGTTAACAGATGTACTGGCCATGGTTCGTGAAAACTATGAATATCTATGCCGAGAGCTTTGTACGGCATTACCAAAAATCCGCATCAGCCCTATGGATGGCACCTATTTAGCGTGGATTGACTTTAGTGCCTATGTAAAGCCCGAAGATATGCACGACCTATTTGAAAACAAATGCCACCTCGCACCAAGCTTTGGCGAATGGTTCGGAGGTGAAAGCTACGCAACCTTTGTACGTCTTAACTTAGCTACAAGCCTAGAAAATATAAAAAGCGCTACCCACAGCATTATTAGAAATATTTAACATATCAGTCATATTAAGCATAGTAATTGTATCCAATCATACTATCCCCTACACAACCTTAGTACATACAGAAATGTATGTGCGGTAAACTATAAGGCATACAAAAAGGCTGCTCTACCATCAAATCGTGTAGAGCAGCCTCTTTTCTATACATGTCTTACTTTTCTATATATGTCTCATATATGTTACCTATTCAGGTTACCACATATATAGGGTCTTATTTAGTTCTAGCGAAATGATCTTTTGCAAATTGCATGTCTTGTACGAGTTCCAATGTACCAATATAGTTATTGTTTTGGTCACGAACAGCCATGTAATTGACATAGAACGGACGACCTTGTTTTTCAAGCCATACTGCTACATTATCGCGATCACCTTTACGGAAGGAATCAATGATACCACGTACGATTGGTTCTACCTTTGGCGGATGGCAGGAATACACATCGCGACCGATAGCTGTCGTAGGGCGTTTAAAGACCTTTTCACCATCGTTGAAGTAACGGTTAATGTCTTCGTGATCAACGAAGGTGACTTCCATTGGCATTGTATTAAGCATGGCATTTAATTGATCCACAGTCAAGCTACCACCGATTAGAGCAATGGTATTATCATCGCCACTTGCTTTTGTTGTTTGTGTTGCTAATGCGGTTTCAGCCTCTGGCCAAGCAGTGCGTTTTACCCCAAAGATTTCTTCATACTGTGCTGTATCTTTGTAGATTTGGTACCACTCTTCAGTGCTGAAGTTTTCTGCGCAGATTGGGAACAAAATATTTTGTTCTTTATAAATCATTTCTTGAGCACGTGTAAGAAGCTCATCAAAACGTCTATACCAATCATCTACGCTTTGGCTAGACTTAGCTAAATCACCTAGTTGGTCCCGAATATCACCATCAACAGTCCACATGACCATAGATGGACCAGAAATATCATAGGCTACTTTCAAATGCGGATACAAAAGGTCACCCTTCTTAGCATAGTGAACAGATACTTGACGCACTGCATTTACATCATCAACGGTTGCCGTTTTATCTGCCACCTTAGGTCGAATGGATTCAATTAACGCATCAAGAGCCTTGTTTTCTTCTGTTAATTGATGGAGTGGATGTCCTACAGTTTCAATCAAGGACACCACACTTTTGCTCTTCTCTTGAGCCTCTAACACAGCCTCAACCTTAGCATGTTCTGACTCCATTTGTTCATGAATGGTAGAACCGTGGAACAAGGCAGAGTGAAGGTCACATAATTGTTGCACCTCAGCTAATGGTGTACCTTCACGCATAAGACCTTGCTCAGCTTTCATGATTTCACTAGCCTCAACATGGGCGAATTGACTAGCAAAATCTTCACGAACGGCACCAAGCTCTTCGCCTGTACCTAACCGTTTCAGGAATCCTTTAAGTTGCTCTACACGTTCGCTATCTTGAACAGCATCTTCAGCCTTAGCTTCGGAATTTTCTTCCGTGTTAGCTTTCGCTGTAGTAGATGCTGCTGCATTTGTTTCTACTGCATTTGCTGCAACTGTACTAGAAGCTACGTTAGCAGATGCGTCCGTAACATTAGACTTTGTAGCCGCTGCAGTAGGTGCCACGCCAGGATGACCCGCAGATTCCGCATCATCACCCGATAAGTTTGGCATGTCACCTTCTAAGGTAAAACCAGCTTTCATAAAAGCACCCACGATATCAATCATGGATACGCCTTTCATCTTAGCCCCTTTTGGGATGGTCATGATTTTACCAACAGAGTTCAACATCACCTTGTTTGTAATTTCGCTGAACCCTAATTCCTTCATAATATCTGTTACTTCAGGATATTCTTTTACCAAATCATATACAGATTTGGATAAATCTAATTTCTTTTCCATTTTGTTCCCCTCGTGTCAAAAATTTCTATACTATACTTATAAAATAGTATCATTCATCTATATGCGTATATTACACATATGAAGCTATTTATTTACGGTAAAAGGTCTATAT
>OGDO01000916.1_pt1 | contig 10667 bp, 8 predicted proteins | sample 1570431 | NCBI WGS metagenome assembly OGDO01 (sample SAMEA2582183, study PRJEB24529) | metagenome | reverse complement strand
AAATTGGTAGGAAACATATCAACGCCGCCGTATGCCCCAGCTGCCAGCCGGTTGCGGCTATAAAGCCCTGAAAAAAAGAGCAGCAGCCCCAGCAGAATCCCAATGGGAATGGCAATTCCCAGAAAGATCATTACAAGCTGCCTGCGTAATGATGGCCGTTCCATTTATTTCATACCTCCTGCTGCTTGCATCCTGCGGAAAATACGATTATAATAAAAACCGTCCAAGTCATTCCGTACAACGTTGTACCACAATCAAAAGAAGAGGCTCCCTATGCAGGAACAGAACATTGCACAAATGCTTGAAAATCCATTCATGCAGTACAATCACATCGAGATCGTATCGGTAACGTCGGACAGCGCCGTCATGTCGCTGGACATCCGGCGGGACACCACCAACATCTACGGTTATGTGCACGGCGGCGCATTTTTTACCATGGCCGACTGCTGTGCCGGGCTGACTGCCCGCTCTGACGGGCGGCAGTATGTCACCCAGAATGCTTCGGTCAATTTCATCCATAACGTCAAAGCCGGTCACCTGACAGCCCGTGGCCGGACGGTCAGCCGCCGCCGACACATCTGTGTGGTGGCTGTGGAGATCACAGACGAGACCGACACCCTGTTATTTTCCAGCACCTTTTCCATGTACTGTATCAGCGCCGAGGGCTGACTGCTCTTTCTTCCCCGCACTGCGCACGTTTTGCGTGCCGGTGCGGGGCTTTTTTTATTGTGCAGCGTATTCTGTCAGCGGCCCGCAGCTCTCCCTGGGAACATACTCGATCGGCAGCAGCCGACTTTCCGCCGTGGCGATCCGGCCGTCCAGCTGCCCCAGCACCAACTGGATACACTCCCGCGCCATATCCTCCATGGGCAGATAGACTACGCTCAGGCTCGGGATCGAAAACGCATCCATTTCCTCCGGGCCGTTGCCTACAGCAATCAGCCGGGGCAGCTTTTCACCCATATATCCAGCCTCACAAAAAGCCCGCAGCGCACCGTGCGCAATGGCCGAGGAACCGCAGAATACTGCGTCCGGCAGCTGCTGCTTCCACTCATGCCGCAGCCGATGCGAAACTGCTTCGTAACCGCCTCGTATACTATTTTCACAATACCGGTTGGCCAGGATCGTCAACCCGTGTTGCTCCCCTTCCAGCCGGAACCCATGCATTCGATTTTCCATCCCCTCAAAGACCGGGCTGCTCGTCAGAACTGCCGCCGTCCTGCATCCCTGATCGGCAAAAGCCCGCGCCGCCAGAGCACCCATCTTCAGATCATCCACATTGACGCTGCAATACCCATTGCAAACACGGTTGTACAGCACCACCGGGATCGGCAGCTGCGTGTCCTCCAAAAACTGCAGGTCCGCATAGGACGCATTGCAGATGATGGCCGCATGGCAGTTTGCGCCACTGGTCAGTGCCGCGCTTTCCTTCAGGTGGTCGTTGACATACGGGTAGATGACCAGCCGCACCGGACGTGCCGTTTTTTCGATCTCAGCCCGCAGACCATCCCAGAAGCGGAGCATCATGCTGGCCCGGAAATCCTGTGCCCAGAACATGGCCACCACCAGCTCATTGGCACCGCTGCCGCCCCGCAGACTCCGGGCAGCCATATTGGGCTGGTAGCCAAGCCGTGCCGCCGCCGCAAAAATTTTTTCCTGCGTGGCAGTGCTGATCTTCCGCTCTGCCGCCTTGCCGCCCAAAACAATGCTGACCGTACTGGACGAGATCCCGACCTCCTGCGCGATCTGCTTGATCGTAACCATGCTCTTCCCCACCTTTTTCTGATATCAGATTTATTGTACCCGTTTCCCCGTATCTTGACAAGCAAAAAAAGCCTCTCCAATCTCAAACCAGCCGTTTTTGTGCACTCTGTATACTTTTCTTTTTTCTTTTTGGCCGTTTCAACAAAGTTGCATTTCTTTTCCTCCAAACTTCGTTTTTTTCTTGACATTAGTAAATCGTTGTACTACACTCAGTACGACGATTGAGTCAAACGTTATACTTATGTTTGACGCTGATATCACCTTTTCATTTATTAAGGAGGCTATCGAATGAAGAAAGTTGCAATCGGCGGTGGCCAGGGCTTCTGGGGCGACAGCCCGGACGCGGCCATCCACATGATCCGCAATGCCGATATCCAGTATATGGGCTGTGATTATCTGGCAGAGCTGACCCTTTCCATCATGGCAAAGCAGCAGCTCAAGGACCCCACCAAGGGCTTTGCGCCCGACTTCACCACCCGCATCCTGAAGGAGGCCGGCAAGGAAGCCTGGGACAAGCACATCAAGATCTGCACCAACGCAGGCGGCATGAACATCAATGGCTGCGTGGACGGCATCCGCCAGTGGGCAGAAGGCAACAGCATGAGCGGCTATAAGATCGGTTATGTGACCGGCGATAACATCAAGGATAAGATCCCGCAGCTGCTGAAGGATGGCTGGACCTTCCCCAACTTCGACTACGACGGCAATTTCAACGATATTCTGGACAAGATCTACAACTGCAATGTCTACATCGGCCATGAGGGCATTGAGGGATGCCTGGCAGAGGGTGCCGATGTGGTCATCACCGGCCGTGCGGCTGACAGCGCCCTGTTCCTGGCTCCGCTGAAGTACGAGTTTGGCTGGGCTGCTGACGATTGGGACAATCTGGCCCGCGGCATCATGGCAGGCCATCTGCTGGAGTGCGGCGGTCAGGGTGCCGGCGGCAACTATATGTACGACTGGCGCAATGTCCCCCGCATGGACGAGCTGGGCTTCCCCATCGCAGAGCTGACCGATGATACCTTTGAGATCACCAAGGCTCCCGACTGCGGCGGTATCATCTGCGAACAGAGCTGCAAGGAGCAGTTCCTGTACGAGGTCCACGATCCCGCCAACTACCTGACCCCGGATGTCAACGTGGATATCAGCCATGCTACCATCACCCAGGTGGGTGACAACCGTGTCCGCATCGGCGGTGTCAAGGGCAAGCCCCGCCCCGACACGCTCAAGCTCTGCGTGGGTTACCACAAGGGCTGGAAGACTGTTTCCATGCTGAGCTTTGCATGGCCTGATGCCTACGAAAAGGCTCAGTACTGCGCCGAGGTCATCATGAAGAAGATGCAGCGCCGCGGCATGAAGGCCGACGACATCCACATCAGCTACATCGGCCTGAACAGCCTGCATCTGGGCGTGGCCGATATGAGCGAAGAGGCACTGAAGAACCTGAACGAGTGCGTGCTGCGCATTGCTGTGTTCAGCGAGGACAAGAGCGAGTGCGCCAAGATCATTCCCGAGATCAGCCCCCTGCAGCTGAACGGCCCTCCGGGTGCCTCCTTCTTCGGCGGCCGTGCCCGCGTGCAGGAAGTGATGGCACTGTGGCCCACCCCCGTGCCCCGCGATGCCGTACAGGTCGAAAGTCACATTCTGGAGGTGAAGTAAGATGGCAGAGATCTATCTGAACGATATTGCTCACGGCCGCTCCGGCGACAAGGGTGATACCAGCAATGTCTGTGTGTATGCACGCAAACCGGAATACTATAAGATCATTGAGCGCGAGGTGACCCCGGAAAAGCTCAAAGCCTACTTTGGCGACATGGTCAAGGGCGAGATTACCCGCTACGACGTGCCCAGCCTGAACGGCTTCAACTTTGTTATGAAGCACGCTCTGGGCGGCGGTGCCACCATGAGCCTGCGTCTGGACAGCCTAGGCAAATCCATGGGCAGTGCCGTGATGCGCATGAAGATCCACGTTGAGGATGGAGAGCTGTAACATGAGTGAACATATGGCATTGGAGAACCTGACGGTTCTCGACCTGACCCGTGTGCTTGCCGGCCCCTTCTGCACCATGATGCTGGCTGACATGGGCGCAAACGTCATCAAGATCGAGGTTCCCAAAGGCGGTGACGACACCCGCAGCTATCCCCCTTTCCGTGCCAAAAATCTGAACGGCGAGCGGGAAAGCGTCTATTTTGCCAACATCAACCGCAACAAAAAGGGGATCACCCTGAACCTGAAGGCCCCTGAGGGCAAGGAGATCTTCAAGGAGCTTGTCAAAAAAGCGGATATCGTGGTGGAAAACTACCGCCCCGGCGTGATGGACAAGCTGGGACTGGGCTATGATGTCCTGAAGGAGATCAATCCCCGCATCATCTATGCGGCGGTCTCTGGCTTTGGCTGCTACGGTCCCTACCACCTGCGCCCGGGCTATGATATTCTGGCTCAGGCCATGGGCGGTATGATGTCCATCACCGGTTCCAAGGGCGGAGAGCCCACCCGTGCCGGTTCGGCGCTGGGTGATATTCTGGGCGGGCTTCATGTAACCATTGGCATCCTTGCCGCAGTCAACGCCCGCACCATTACCGGCAAAGGGCAGCGGGTGGACGTGAGTCTGATGGACAGCATGATCGCTGCCACTGAGAACACTGCCCTGAAGTACATCGAGACCGGCAACATCCCGGCCCCCATGGGCAACCGTTATGCCGCTGTTTCCCCCTACGACAGCTTCACCTGCAAGGGCGGCAAGGTCATCATTGCGGCAGGCAACCAGAAGCTGTACGAGAAGCTCTGCAATGAGGTGCTGGAACGCCCGGATATGATCACCGATCCCCGGTTCGTGGATATGCCGGGCCGTCTGGCCAATCAGGATGCCATTGCCGAGGTCATTGAGGAGCGGATCAAGGATCTGACCCCCAACGAGGCCGCCGAGCTGGTACTGGCCCACGGCATCCCCGCAGGCCCCATTATGAACATCAAGGAGATCCTGGACGATCCCCATGTCAAGGAGCGCGAGATGTTCGTGGAGATGGATCATCCCACCCTGGGCAAGGTCACCGTGAACGGCTGTGCCATCAAACTGATGGATACCAAGCCCTCTGTGCGCACTCCCGCTCCCCAGCTGGGGCAGAACAACCGGGACATCTTTGAGGGTGTTCTGGGCATGACCGAAGAGCAGTTCAACACTCTGCACGAGAAGCAGGTGTTCTGATCTCTGACCACCTTTACACACATTATTGAGGAGAAATCACATGCTGGCAGTATTAGGGTTCGTCACCATTCTGCTGGTGCTGGCACTGATCATGAGCAAGAAGGTCTCTACCCTTGTAGCTCTGATCTTTGTTCCCGCCATCACCGGCTTCATCGCAGCATTCATCAATGCCCCCAATGTCATCATCCAAGCCGCACAGGCTGCTGCCGAAAAGGCCGGAACTGCTTATGTTGAGCCGGTCATCACCTTCGGCACCCGCTTTACCAAGGCACTTTCCATCCTCAGCGCAGATTATATGGGCAAGGGCCTGAGCAGCATCGTTGCCACAGGTGTCATGTTCATCTTTGCCATCCTGTTTTTCAGCACCTGCTCGGATGCCGGTGTCTTTGATCCTATCATCAACCGCATCCTGAAGTTTACCGGCGAAGACCCCGTCAAGGTCTGTATCGGTACCTTCCTCATCGGCTGCATCTGCCATCTGGATGGCTCCGGTGCCACCACCTTCCTGATTGCCATCCCCGCCTGTATGCCCCTGTTCCAGAAGCTGAAAATGAACCTCTGGGTAGAGGCTACCATCGTGGCGCTGGCCGCCGGTATCATGAATGTTATGCCCTGGGGCGGCCCCACAGTCCGTGCAGCCGCAGCCATGTCCGGCCTGGGCTATGAAGTCACCGGCAGCGAGCTGTGGGTGGGCATCATGCCCGCCTGGATCGCAGGCTTGGTCACCTGCCTGCTCGTCGCGGCTTTCCTGGGCAAAAAGGAAGCCAAGCGCATTGCTGCAGGCATTCCCGCCCAGGAGGTCACTGGTCTGACCGAAGCAAAGACCACCAACACCTCCAACGAACTGGCCCGCTCCGGCTGGCGCTGGTACTTCAATGTGGCACTGATCCTGGTCATCCTGTACATCCTCGTTACCAACCGCCTCAGCCCGGCTGTCACCTTTATGATCGGCTACTGCGTCCTGCTCATCGTCAACTACCCCAGTGTGGATCTGCAGCACAAGATCATCAACAGTCACGCACAGGCCGCATTCCTGATGGTCTCCATCGTCTTTGCCGCAGGCGCATTCACCGGTGTGGTCAAAAATTCCGGTATGCTGGCTTCCATGACCGACGCTCTGGTCTCCATCATCCCCACCAGCATGGGCACCTTCATTGCTCCCATCGTCGGCCTGTTCAGCGTCCCGCTGAGCCTGCTGTTTGACCCGGACTCCTACTACTACGGTGTTATGCCGGTCATCGCCAACGCTGTTTCCGCTATGGGCGGCAACGCACTGGCTGTGGCAAAGGCTTCCATCATGGGCCAGATGACGCTGGGCTTCCCGCTCAGTCCCCTGACGGGTGCCACCTTCCTGCTGCTGGGCCTTTCCGGCCAGGATCTGGGCGACCATCAGAAGCACACCCTCCCCTACGCATGGGCTGCATCTGCCATTATGGTCGCTGTGGGCTGCGTAGCCTGTGGGCTGCTGTTCTGAGGTCTCACCAAAAGAAACACCTTCCTCCTTTTTCACCCATTCCTTCATTCTGATTCCGAAACGTCTGCCGGGCGGAGTACCCGCAGCACGCCACGGAATGCGTGCAAGCCAGCAGACTTCCACCCGGTGCTCCGGGTGGTGTCGGCTGGTTTTGCCGTTTTTGAAGGATACCACCCTGCCCTTGGGGCAGAAAGGAGTTTTCTCTTATGCCCGAGCCCATCCAGACTCCTGTTCCTGCGGCGGACGAACTGGCCGCACAGGTGCTGCTGCTGGCACAGAGTCGGTTGACTGCCGACCTGCGTTTTTTATCCTCCGCTTTGGAACAGCTGAAGCCGATCCCCGTCCCTGCGCTGGACACCCTGTTTGCCGGGGATGGCCACCGCTTGTACTATTGCCCCGAAACGCTGCTCCGCACATTCCGGGCACAGCAGTCTGTGCCCACACGCGCCCTGCTGCATGTCACCCTGCACTTTCTTCTGGGGCATCCCTTTCAACGGCAGGAAATGGATCACCGCCTATGGAACCTTGCCTGCGACATTACCGCAGAGGAAGTCATCCGGGAACTGGAGATCCCCTCCTGCGCCCTGCCGGATGATGCTGCACAGGACAGCTGGCGCAGCCGCCTGCGGGATGCCTGCCCTCACCTGACGGCAGAAGCCATCTATAATTTTCTGCTGGAACGGCAGTACCCTGCCGATGTTTTGGCGGAATTGACCCAGCTTTTTTCCCGGGACAGCCATGCACTCTGGTATGCTGCGCCACGGCCCGGCTCTCGTCCGGCCCCCAACGGACAGCTGCTGCCCGCCGGGGAGGATGAGGATATCACCAATGAGACCGAACTGCGCAAAGCCGACACCCGGGACGAAACGCTGCAGCAGATGCAGCAGCGGCAGAAGGAAGCCCTGCGCAGACAATGGAAGCAGCTGGCCCGCCAGGCCAAGACTGATCTGGAGACCTTCAGCCGCCGTCACGGCAAGCGTGCCGGAGCATTGATGGATGGGTTAGAACCTGTGACCTTTGAAGAATGCGACTATACCGACTTTCTTCGCCGGTTCGGGGCACAAAACGAGGTGCTGCAGCTTTCCGAGGATGAATTTGACCTCATCTATTACACTTACGGTCTGCGCACCTACGGCAACGTTCCCCTGGTCGAGCCGCTGGAATACCGGGACGACAAGCGCATCCGGGAATTTGTGATTGCCATCGACACCTCCGGCAGTGTTCAGGGCGATATCGTTCAGAGCTTTTTGCAGCGCACCTGCGACGTTCTGCGGCAGAGCGGTTCCTTCACCGAGCGGGTAGAGATCTATCTCATCCAATGCGATGCCGAGGTGCAGAGCGTGGAGCGGCTGACCAGTCTGGACCAGCTGCATGAGCTGATCCCCCGGCTGAAGCTCCGGGGCTTCGGCGGTACCGACTTCCGGCCGGTGTTCGCCTATGTAGACAGGCTGCTGGAAGAGAAAAAGCTGACGAACCTCAACGGCCTGCTCTATTTTACCGATGGCGTGGGCACCTACCCGGAAAAATCCCCTGCCTACAAGACTGCCTTCATCTTTAACCGTGACGACCACATCAGCCCCCACGTTCCCAGCTGGGCCATCCGGGCTGTACTTACCACTGACAACATCCGCCTGCTTGAACCGCAGAAGACCCGAACCGAGGAGGACACCGAATCATGGATATAGCAAGTGCAAAGCAACAGATCAAAAATACCGTACAGATCTACCTACAGAAGGACGCTCTGGGCCGCTACCGACTTCCGCTGGTACACCAGCGGCCCATCTTCCTGCTGGGTGCGCCAGGTCTGGGCAAGACTGCCATTATGCAGCAGGTCGCTGATGAGATGGGGCTTGGCCTTGTGAGCTATTCCATGACCCACCACACCCGCCAGAGCGCACTGGGTCTGCCTGTGATCGTAGAAAAGGAATACGGCGGCAAGCACTATCAGGTCAGCGAATACACCATGAGCGAGATCATCGCCAGCGTCTACGACTGTATGCGCACCACCGGCAAAACGCAGGGCATCCTGTTTCTGGACGAAATCAACTGCGTTTCCGAGACCCTCTCCCCTGCCATGCTGCTGTTTCTGCAATACAAAGTCTTTGGTGGGCATCAGATCCCCGAGGGCTGGGTGGTGGTCACCGCCGGCAACCCGCCCCGCTTCAACAAAAGCGTCCGGGAGTTCGACGCTGCCACCCGTGACCGCCTGAAGGTGATCGAAGTTGAGCCAAGTTATGAAGCATGGAAGGCCTATGCGCTGGAACACGGTGTCAGCCGCAGCGTCATCAGCTATCTGGATATCCGTCCCGAAGATTTTTACAAGGTCGAGACCACTGTGGACGGGCTGACCGTGGTAACGCCCCGTGCCTGGGAGGACCTTTCCGAGATCCTGCAGTATCACGAGGAACTGGGCCTTGCAGTCAGCGAGGAGCTGACCACTCAGTATCTGCAAAACAAGCAGGTCGCCCGGGATTTTGCCATCTACTACGAACTCTATCAGAAATATCGTCAGGCCTACAATATTGATGCCATCCTGCAGGGTGTGTGGGATGAGGATGTCCTCACGCAGGCACGCAGCGCCAAGATGGACGAGCGGATGAGCCTTGTCAGCCTGCTGCTGGAAGCCGTGTTCCTGCAGATGGAACGCTGTACCCTGCGCCACGATGCGCTGCGCCTTATCGTGGCCGCCCTCAAAGCCCAGCGCGGGACGCTGGATGTTCCCGGCGATGCCCTGACCGCCCTCGCCGGGCTGGAGGACAGCTGGCGCGCCGAAGCCAACAAAGCCCCCTCTGCCCGGCAGAAGGTCTATCTCGATCTGCTGTCGTTGACTGCCCAATGGCACGGAGAGCTTTCCGGCTCCACCCCTTTTTCCGCCCTCAAGGCCTGCTATCAGCGCTCGGTCGCCGACCTGCAGGCTGAGGTCGCTGAAACGCAGAAGAAGCTTGGCGATCTGCTCCGTTTTTTACAGGAAGCCTTCGGTAAGGGGACGGAGCTGAGCATGGCGGTAAACGATCTGACCGTAGCTCCCATAGCCACCGCATTTCTGGGGCAGTTTCTCAGCACCGATTACTTTGCAGCTAGCCGGGATCTGCTGCTGCACCGGCAATCGGAGCAGCTGCTGCACCAGATCGATCTGACAGGACTGGTGTAAAATGGAACTGCTGCAATTTGAAATAACCAACGCCGGAACGCTGGGCAGCCGCTGGACACCCCCCGCCCCGGAAACAAAAAAGGCCTCCTCCCTGCCCGGAGCCGCGCTGGCAGCTCTCTTGCAGGAGGAGGATGACGAGGATGATTGGGACGGCGATGCTCCCGACATGAACGCAGAGTTTGCACGGCTCGGCCATCTGAACGAAGAGGCCGACACCGATGCCCTGCCCCTGACAGCCGATTTTGCCCCTCTGCCGGACGGCTCTTTGGCGCTGGTGCGCTGGCCCCGGCTGGCACGGCCCGCTGTGGTACCCGACACTGTAGAAGGCCGCACTGTCACCGCCATTGCCGCTGCCGCCTTTGCTGCCAGCCATCTGGATGAGGGCTGCTTTGCGCAATTCGGGCAATCGCCTATCAGTTTCAGCATATTTTGTATGCGAATGGGCCGCGCAGTCACCACCGAAACGCTGGACGAAGGCGGGCCGACTTCCGTCACACTGCCGGACAGCATCACTCACATTGGTCCCTACGCGTTCTACCACTGCACAAATCTGACTTCCATCACCCTGCCGGATGCCATTTCCGCCCTGCCTGCCGGTGTATTCGGCGACTGCAGCCGCCTTACCAGCGTCCATCTGCCGGAGCAGCTGCAGGCTCTGGGCTATCTGCCCCGCCCCACGGATCAGGTCATGCCGGATGTGGGCACGTTTGCCGGGTGTCATGCCCTGAAACAGCTGACGCTGCCTCCACAGCTTAAAATGCTGGGCGCTCACAGCTTCAACAGTTCCGGTCTGACGAGCCTGACCGCCCGGGATGCTGGGTGTGAAAATTGGAGCCGTACTGTCACTGTGGCTGTGTCTGCATTTGACCACACTGCCGCACTGCTCTGGCTGGAAAAGGCCGATGTTTCCGGCCATGTGGTGGCGCGGCTGGGTCTACCCGTGGCCCGGGATAAAATTCTGGCAGGCGATGCCAAATTCGGTGCCATCCTGCGGGTACCGGTGCTGTTCTTCACCCAGCCGATGCCTTACTTTGACCAACTGGCCCGGGACGCATTCCGGCTGGATTTCTCG
>OGDO01000911.1_pt1 | contig 10763 bp, 5 predicted proteins | sample 1570431 | NCBI WGS metagenome assembly OGDO01 (sample SAMEA2582183, study PRJEB24529) | metagenome | reverse complement strand
CTTCGAAAGCCCCTCGAATCCTATTTTTTCAACGATTCGATCCGTGCGCTGCCCAACTTTTCGTGGACGATCTCGCGGGACTACAACCAGGTGCATATCAATCCGCTCGATACCACGCTCGCCACTTTCCGCATCGACTACCCGTTTTATAAGGAAGGCGTCGGACATGCTGCCGTGGGTGCGTTGGGACAGGCTTCGTTACCGTACAACTACTTCGAACGGCCTCAATACCGCGACTTCTCTTTTGCCGAAGGTTTCGATGTCTATACCTATCGCATGGAAAACGTCCCCTTCTACAACCTCAAACGGCCGTATTTTCACTTCATGTACCTTGAGTCGGGACAGAAGAAGTTCCGGGAGGAGAATTTCAGCCTGACGTTGGGACATAATATTTCGCCGACTACGGGCTTCAACGTCAATTATCGGTCGCGCGGCACCAAGGGCCTTTACGAGTGGTCCCGTACCAAGAACCACAACCTTTCGGTTGCCGTTTCGCACACGGGAAAGCGTTATTCGGTGCATGCCGGATTCATCAACAACCACATAGAAACACGTGAGAACGGCGGCGTGGTGGGTGAATGGGCGATCCGGGATACGACTTTCGAAATGCCGTCGGGCGTGCCGATGAGACTGACGAGCTCGCAGGCTACCAACATATACCGCAACAATGCGTTTTTCGTCGAACAGTCGTACGGTATTCCGTTGCTGCCGGTTACCGAAAGCGACTTTTCGATCGCCAATCTGCCGGCCGTATTCATCGGTCATTCGTTCGAGTACAACTCCTGGAGCAAAGTTTATAAGGATGTTCGGGGAACCTATACCGACGACCGTTACGAACGGGATGATAAAGGTAATTTCGTTCCGGCACGCGATCTCGAATATTACAAGAACTGGTTTATCAATCCCACGCAGACGCGCGACTCGATCTATGAGCGGGTGATTTCCAACCGGGTGTTCATTCAGGCGCAGCCCTGGGATCGCAACGGTGTGGTCGGTACGGTGAACGGAGGTGTAGGACTCGACCTGCACACCTATTCGCAGTTCAGGCTGGATTCCTACCTGAACGGTAAGTACGAGAAGGTGGGGAAAAGCAGTTACTTCGTATATGGATCGGTCGAAGGAAAGATCAAGAAATATGTCGATTGGGGAGCTGACGCCAAGTTCTACCCGTCGGGATATCGCGGCGGTGACGTTTCGTTCGGCGCCAATCTGGCGCTGACGGGATATATCCGCAAACGTCCCCTGATTCTCGAAGGGCGTTTCCGTATGGAAACGCGTTCGCCGGATTACTGGCAGGAGAATCTATTCTCTAACCACTACGTGTGGTTGACTCCTTTGCGCAAGGAGAATGAAACTCGTTTCGAAGTTGCTTTCCGTGTCCCCGATTATGCGTTTGAGGTCGGTGTGTGGCAAGGCATTGTCACCGATAAGATTTATTACGGTGCCGACAGCCAGATAGCGCAGGACAACGGAAGCGTCAGCGTGACGAGCGTGTACGCCCGCAAAGATTTCCGGATCGCCGGACTTCATTTGGACCATAAGGTTTTGTTGCAGTGGAGTACGAATCATAGAGTCATACCCGTTCCGCTCGTCAGCGCCTTCCTCTCGTATTACTACGAATTTTGGGCGGTGCGCAACGTGCTCCGGGTGCAGTTCGGAGTCGATGGCCATTTCAATACGCGCTACTATGCGCCCGGCTACAACCCTGCGCTCTCGGAGTTCTTCAATCAACGGGAAATCGAGGTGGGGAATTATCCCTACATGGATCTTTTCCTGATGGGCAAGTGGAAGAGAATGCGGATATTCCTGAAATATCAGCATATCAACCGGGGCCTGTTCGGAAACGGCGAATATTTCGCGATTGCGAAGTACCCGCTCAATCCGGGCATGTTTAAGATGGGTATCTCGTGGGGTTTCTATGATTAGCGTACTGTACGGCACAGGAAGCTGCCTGCAAAAGCAAGTTTTATGTTAAAGAAAACCTGTTTAATTTTCGTATTTTTAACATTACAGACCACTTTTTACGGATTCAACGCCGATTTTTCGACGTCGTCCGAAGCGGGGATTACCCTGGAGGAGAAAATGGAAGCCCGGTATGTGATCTCTCCTTACGATCACGTAATTCGGAATATCAGCGAGCGGGAGGGGAACGACTGGCGCCTGATGAGTGCTATTGCCTATCACGAGTCGCGTTTCAAAGCCGATATAGTTTCCCGCCGTGGAGCGAGGGGGCTGATGCAGATCATGCCTGCAGTGGCCCGGCAGTTCGACGTAGCCTCGGAAGAAGCCTTGCTCGATCCGGAAACCAATGTATTGCTGGCCAATAAAGTGTGGAATCGGATCGATTCGACGCTCGACCTGCCGGCGGGAATTTCCGAGAAAGACCGAATGAGCCTGATCCTGGCCTGCTACAACGGTGGAATCGGTCATGTCAATGATGCCCGGCGGCTGGCCCGTGTGAACGGCGAAGACCCCAATTCCTGGGAGGTGGTGCTCCGCTACCTGGAACTCAAGTCCGATCCCGCCTATTACCAGCACGAGGTCGTGAAGTGCGGCAAATTTACCGGCTACCGTCAGACGCGGGCTTTCGTGCAGGACGTAATGAATCGTTATAATAAGTATTGCCGGATCGCGCAGCTCTGATCCGGAGGGCGCCGAGAGGGTAAGTCCGATAACAGAACAAAAAAGCAGGGAGTGATTCCCTGCTTTTTTGTTGGAAAGCGCTGCGGATTCAGCGTTTGGTTTTCGTCGTTCGTATCCGATCGGAGGGATAGTCTGACGGCGAATATACCTATTCACCGGTTTTGTCCAGCCGGTCGTAAATCAGTTCGAGGTCATCGACGACGAGCACGCTCGAGGTGCTTCCGATGAAATAGTCGCCCCAACGGGAAGCCGAGCAGACGACGACGATATGGGTCGGTTTGCGGTCTGTCGCCACGTACTTCAGCGGTATGGTAAACTCCTGCCATTCGGAGTAGCTGGCGGTGAGCGGCAGTTGTCCGTAGCCGATTACGGCCGGACTCGTCGGATCGAAGAACGAACTGGGGTTGCGGGTGTCGATCGCAATCGGGTTTTCGGCCGATCCGAACTGTTCTCCCTGCGAGATGCCGTACTCTTCCGGGGTCCAGGTGCCGACGGCGATGTAGATCATGCCGTTGTCGGGATCGCCGACCTTGAGGTTCATCCCCGGCGGCTGGGTGCTGCCCACGTTGGTCAGCATTCCCTGGTTGTATTTGAACCAGCCGTGCAGAGCCGTCGGACGGGCTTCGAAAGGTTGTCCGAAGCAGACGATACCGTGCGTGAGATTTCGGATTCCGTAGAATATGCCTGTAAAGAGATTGCCGGCGGCCAATTTGTAAACGCCGACCAGACCTGCGAGCTTCGACGAAAGCTGTGCGGCATAGATGCCCGATGTGCCGGGACGCACGTCCGTCGTCTTGTCGGTCGGAGTAGCGTTGCCGATGCTGGCGCCTTTGTTGCCTGAATTCCAGAAGTGAATGCCGTCGGCCAGGTAGGGATAGACGACTTTGTCGATCGTTTCCCACTCTTCGAAACCTCCGTTCGGGAGTTGTGGTGCTGCTTCGGTCGTGACGCTTGCTACTTCCGTTTCGTTGCTGCCGGAGTAGGCGACTACTTCGTATTGGGTTTCCGGGGTAAGTCCCGTGATACAGGTGTCGAATGCACCGCCCGAGATGTTGATTTGCTCCTTATCGACTTCGGTCCACGCCTCGTCGCCGGTCTTGCGATAACGGAATCCCAGTTCGTCCGCGCTGTTGCCTTCGGCATAGGCCCAGATGACCCCGCTCCAGGCATCGACCTGCGTGAAGCGTACCTTGGTATCGGTAGCTTCGACGTAAAGCGACCATTTCTCTTCGAAGTCGTGGTAAGCGACGTAAACGTAGCGGACCGATTCGAACGAAGTCAGCTCGTCGATCGGAGGTGTCATCGTGGTGATGTCTGCCGGACCGAGTTTCAGCCGCGTGACCTTGAGATCGCTCAAATCGGTCCCTTCCGGAACGTATGCTTTCGCCGTAAGTTGATCGACGTCGATTTCCGCAGCGCCGATCTGCGATTCCACTTCGAAATAACGTTCGATCTGCTGGTCCGCTACGATCGTCCATTCGTAATCCTGATAAAACGAAAGGGTGAGGTAGAGCGGAGTCCGCAGGTCGAATGTCCCCGAAAGGGGTTTCGAAGACCGGGCATTTTCAGTGACCGATATTTTGTCTATCTTCACGTTGGATATGTCGGTTTGTTCGTCCAGATGGAGCGTGACGATCCGCTCCTGGGTGTTGATATCTTCGGGCGAACAGGTGAAGCCTTCGCCTTCGACACCGAGGATTTGCAGCGTGACGACCGGATATGGAATTGAGTTCTCGATGCAGGAGGTCAGCAGCAGGAGTGTGCCGATAAGGATATGCCGGAAATGTTTCATCATGCTTTGTTGGCTTTCTTGTTCCATAGATGAACGGTAACGCCGATGCGGATATTGAGCAGGTTGAGGCGGAACCGCATTTTCGAAGCTGTTCGTTGGCCGATTTCGTTGCCGTTGGCATCTTTCTGCTTGATCTTGGTGTATTCGATACCTCCCAGCCCGAAGGAAACGGTGCTGCACACGTTCGGGAAGATGTAAACCGCCAGACCCGGATTGAACCCGAGCGACAGTTTCAGGTCGTCGCTGAACGTGCTTCTGAGGGTGCCTTCGGTTTCGTAGGTAAACTCCGAATTACCGGTCTTCATCGAAAGATCTACTTCACCGAAAAGCCCGAAGTGTCCTTTGCTGTCCAATCCCGCATAGGAGCGGAAATAGAGGCCGACCGACAGTGCACTGCTTTGCAGGTGGAGGTTTTTGAAGGCCAGATTGACGTCGTTTTGCTCTCCCAGATTGAAATTGCCCGTGTCCAGCGTTCCGTTGATGTTGGTGTATCCGAAACGGACGCCGGCCGACATGTTGTCCTTGAAGAAGTAGCCTACAGAGGGGTTGATGGTGAAGATACTGCCGTTCAGATTCAGGTTGTCCAGGATCAGCAGGTAGTCCGTGTCGTCGCTTGAGAGGGTGCCGTAAGATACGGTGAGGCCCAGGGCGATTTCACCTGCATAGGCGAATTTGATTTTGTTGATTTCACGGTCGATTCTCCGTTTCATCGGCAGGAATCGTTGTTTCCGACGTACCGGGGAAACCGAGGTCGGCATCGATGCGGACGAGTCGCTCAGATCGGCGTAGAACGTCGGGGCCGGAAGTTCCTCGATGACAGGGACGGGCGTCGGAACCGGAGTGGCGTAGAGGCTGTCCTGCAAGCGGGAAGACGGAATTGCCTCCAGGGATGTCGGTTCCTGGGCTCGGAGCATGGAAACCGTTGCGACGGCTATCAGTATGGTAAAAATCAGTCGTTTCATCGTATTTCCGCGTTATAGATAGAGAGATATACCCAGCCCGATCGACAGGATATTGACTTTGAAATTCATCAGGCTCGAAGTTCGCTTTCCGACGGTTACCTGGTTGTGTACCTGGCGTGTCCGGGTGTAGGAAAGACCCATTACGCCGACATTGACTTCGAAAGCTACGTTGTTGGTGGCGAAGGCTACCAGGCCGGGCGATATGCCGATCGAGGCGGAGAAATTGGTTTCGTAAGTGCCCCGGATCGGGGAGTCCGCAGCGAACCGGGACTGGCCGCCGCCCAATGTCAGGCTGGTTTCGTTGAACAGGGCGAAGCGCTTGTTTTGTCCCAGAGGGATGTACTGACGCCAGATGAAAGCTCCGGAGTAGTTGTGTTGCAGTGCGTTGTAGAAATCGACACCGAGGTCGATGTCGCTGCCCAGTTTGATGCTGCCGCTATCTATGCGGAGCAATGAGCGGGAATAGATGAATTTGACGCCGATAGCCATGTTGTCCCGGATCGCGTAGGCGATCAGGGGGGTGACTTTGAAGGTGTAGCCGTCTGAGTTGATATCTTCGATTACCAGAAACGTGTAATCTTTGTTCGTGTGGGTAGAGTAGGAGGCGGAGGCTCCGAAAATCCATTGTCCCCGGGGGACGAACTGGTTGGACATGGAAGTCAGGCCCCGTTCTGCGCGAGGATCGGCCTTACGCTCCGGGGCGGATTCCATCGGAGCAGGCGATTGTGCATCGGTCCGAAGCGGATGTTCGGGCCGAGGGCTTTCGGAGCCCGTGTTCACGGTTTCCGAAGAATCGGGTTGCGGTATTGCCGAATCAATCGCAGGTCCCGGAGCGGCCTGCGATTGATTGCTTGCAAAACATAGACACAGTGACAGTGTCAGTGTCAGGATGGCGACGGTTCCTCGCATGAAAATCAATATACAAATTCGATGTCGTCGATATACATTCTGCTCTCCTTGTTCCCTTCCATGTAGTCACCGCAGTAGCTCGCCGAGGCTGTTACCATCAGGTAATTGGGCTTTTCATCACTGCGGTATTTGATGGGAATTACGATCTTTTTCCAATCGCTTTGGGAGGTATCGTTGAGCCAGTCCCCGTGGCCGTAGATGGGGCCTTCGGGCAGGCTTTCCTGGGAAGGATCGAAGAAGGGGCTCTGGTCGTTCGTGTCGATCTTGTGGTAGGAGCTCCATTTGCCCATGCAGACGAAGAAGCGGGCCTTGTCGCCGGACCCGACCGTCCCTTTGTACCAGAATGTGATCGCTTTGGGACGGGCGTTGAAGGTGAACGGACGACCCATATACACATCGCCTTTGGTGATGTTGTGAACACCGCCGAAGGCTCCGATGAAGAGGTTGCCGGCAGCGATTACGCCGAAAGCGCTCTGGGTCTTGAGCAGGGCGGACTTGCTCCCGGTCGATCCCGGACGGGGATCGTCTGCGGGTTCGGTCACCACGATACCGGCGGCATTGGCACCGGGGTTACCCGTACCCCAGAATCCGGTATAGCCTGTACCCATGCCGTTCGAGCCGATTTCGTCCGCCGAGCAGGGGTACCAGGTTTTGCTGTTCGTCCAGGTTTCGAATCCCGCATTGGGAAGCTGAATGCCCGTTGCGGCCGAGAAATTGTGTATCTCGCCCGTTTCCGCATCGTTGATGAGCAACTGGTATTCGTAATCGCGGTCTACGGCGAAGTCGATGGCTTGTGCCGTATAGGTATAGTCGGCACCCGCAACGGCGGTTACGGTCTTCCACTCACCGAAGGCAGGCGACTCCGCCAGGCGTTCGCGTTCGCGGTAACGTACTTTGACGTTGGTGAGCGCCGGATCGGTGACGATTACCTGAAAATCGGCCGTATTGAGCCAGAGGTCGTACACCGCCAGGTCGGTGAGTCCGGGTGTTGCGATGCGGGCTTTGCCCGTACCTTCGGCTTGTGCGACGTCGGTCATCGTAAATTCTACTTCGTGAATGCCGCCGGCGAACGTGGAGAAGAAGGTTCCGCCGAGGGAGAGTTTGCCGCTGTTGTCGTCGGTCTTGGTGTAGCTGATGCCTTTGGCTGCGGCTTCCGGAAGCAGCGCGCCGTCGCTCAACACCTGGATCGTTTCGTCGTTGGCCTTGATGGAGATGCCCGAAAGCGCCTGTACCGAGGATACTGCGAACGAAATGTCGTCCGTGTTGAATCCGATTACCGAGTTGATGTCGAATCCGTCGCCCTTGATCGTCGGCTGCGGGCTGAAGATGAAGGGATCTTCGTGGATCTCTCCGTCCTGATCGACCTGTACGGTGATGCCCAGGTAACCGTTCGGAGTCTTCGAATACTTGAATGTCAGCGTATAAAGATTGCCGCTTTCGGGTGTCGGAATGACTCCGGTTTTAGAAACGCTACCCAACTCCGTGCTCGAGCTGTAAAAGCCCCAACTCAGGTTGTGAACATCTTCGGGCAGCAGGTAATAACCCGTTGCGTTCTCGGTGTATTTGAGCGTCGGTACCGAGCCGTTTTCAGCTTCCGTTTTGGAGAAGGTGTCGATGGCGCTGACGTAAGCCTTGAATCCCGGATCCATTTTGTCCAGAATCGTCTGATCGAAGACGACTTTGACGCCGATGTTGGTGGTTGGGCAGACTACCTCTTTGAGGACGGTCTGTTGGGGTTCGATATCGACGTCCAATTCGCCGTAATAACTCTTGTTGGTGAAGGTCGCCTGGCTCTGGTCCCCTGCTTCCACTTTGATACGGTAGGACCCTGCCACCAGGTAGAAATCACCCGGAGCTTCCGTAGCCGGCTGGTATTTGCGGATCAGCTTCTCTTCTCCGTTTTCGATCTTATAGACGCGCATGATACTCCGATCCAGAGCGTTGTATGCGTCGGCACGCGAGCCGCCGATATTGACGCTCAGGCGCAGGGTTCCCATCTCTTCCGAGGCGTTGCCGTCGATGTCGCTCTGCGAGCAGGCTGCGGTCAGGAAGGCCACGCCTGCAAGCAGCGAAATATATTTAAGAATCTTTTTCATCACTGTTTCGGTTTACTGTTGGGGAACATAGAGCATGATGGACTTGATGTTCTGTCCCGAAGCATCCGTTGCGGTCAATTTGAAGTCCGTGTTGCCCGGAGCTACGGCATAGAGCATCGTCATAAACTGAGAAATGTCGAATTGCAGGGTTTTCTGTCCGACGATTTCGTCTTTGGTCTTAAACCCTAACGAGTGGAGTCCTTCGTCCATTTTGTCGGAAGCCGGATTGACCAGATCCATATGCGCTTCCAAGCCGATACCGAGGCTTTCGAGGACTTCGGCGGTGAGGGCATCGCTGATGATATCGACCGTCAGGCCGGTTATTCCGCTCTCGGAGGCGAGGTTGATGAAGACGTTCATACCCTCCTCCGTGAGCGTGTGGCGGGAGTCGATATCGACAATATCCGTACCTTCCGGATTGGTGCTCCAGAAGATGTTCGGTCCCTCTGCGGTGCCGCTGTCGTGGGTGACCTTGATGGTCATTGTCGTGTAGGAGCGACGGCCTTCGGAGTCGATGGCGATGAACTTCGCGGTATGGGTGCCCGTGTGGTCGTACAATCCTTTCATACCGTTGTAATTGACCTTGACGAGCAGATCGGAGCCGCTTTGCTTGACTACGCAGTAGTCGCCGGCCGGATTTTCGCCCGGCCAGAGGGCTACCGTGTTGTTGCTGTAGCCGGCCGTTGCGAGAGCTTCCAGGAACTGGGCGTTGTCCGAATCGAAGACAACCTCCAGCGAGGCAACGGTCGAACCCTGGTAAGGAGTTACGACGGCCGTAATCATCGGGGAGCAGCTCTGAACGTCGAAGTCGAACATGCTGGTCGTGATGGGGTAGGGCTGGGCGATATCCCCGTTTTCGAGGGTTACTGCCGGAGAGTTCTCGTCCGAAATTTCTTCGTCGGGAATCTCCTCTTCGCCGTAAGAATAGAACGAAGACATGACATCCACGTCGATTTTCTCGTCGTAAACCCATGTTTCGACCGTAACCTGGAATTGGACGTTGCCGTCGCTGGCATGCAGGATCTTGATGTTGATCTTGCGCCATTGTCCGGCTTTGACGTTCTGTATCTCCTGGCTCCAATTGACCGGCACGTAGGAGGCTGGCTCTCCCTCGCCGGCTTTGTTGTATTGGCCGGAAAGGACGATTTTCAGGGTGTTGTCCGTATCGACTGCGCGGAAGAAACCGGGTTTGAGCGTTTCGCCCGTGGCTTCGGGGCGTCCGTAAACCAGGGAATTGTCCTGGATCGAAAGGGTGACGGTGAGTTTGTCTGTTTCGTCGTCCGGCTTGAACAGGCTGTCCAAATCGGCGGAAAGTCCGACCGTCGCCTTGATATTTCCCAATTTGCAGACCAGGTTATTGACCGTGGTCGTGAGCTTTTTGATTACGTTGACCGAAATTTCGCCGTAATAGACGGGCGTTTCCCACGCCACGTCGGGTGTGCTGGCGTAATTGGGCGATTCCGCCGTGACGGTATAGCTGTCCTGCGGTAATTCGATATTGCCCGTGGTCTTTATTTCAGCATAGGTGTAGCTGCCGACCTGTTCTTTTTTCGAATTGTAAATCTTTACGATATAATCGTCCGGTGCGTCCACCGTGCTGCGCGTCGAAGAGGTGCCGGGAGCGTTGTCCGTCGGCAAAATTTCCATGTCGTCCGCTACGGTCAGGTCCCAGTTCTCAAAGCTCAGGATACCCGTTTCCGAACCGGGTCCTTCCGGTTGTTCGCCCGTCGGGAGATCGTCTTTTCCGCATCCCGCCGCCATGAAAAGACAGCAGAGCGGCAAGAGCAAATATTTGGTAAAAGTCTTCATAGGATCTGTTTTTAGCTTATTTTATACGGGGTTATGCTTCGGGGTTGAGTTCGATTTCCTGCGGGGGTACTTCGGTCAGCGTATCGTCCAGTCGGATGCTGATGCTGCCCTGTCCCGCCTGCGAAGCGTCGATCCGGATTTTGTGCCAGGTGCGGGCCGTCGTGACACCGATCTGCTGCTGCGGGAATTCCACGCCGTTCTGCGCCTTCACCGCCGTACCTTTGAGCAGAAGTTTGCTTCCCGGCTTGACGAAGATCGGAGTATCGGGCGACGAGGAGTGGGTGAAACTGAAATTGTTGCCCGCTTCGGTCTGGACGGTGAATTGCGCTTCGGAATAGTATTTCTTGAACCACTCGCCGCATTCGAGGCTGATTACCGAGTTCGTGAGCGAGGCGGTAATGGTCTTTTGAATCGTCTTGCGGGCGAGTATTGTAAAGTCGAGCGCTCCCTGGTAGCAGAAAGCCGTGCTGCCCTCCTGCTGCGGATCGCCGTAGCTGATCGTCGCCGTATAGTCGCCGCTGGGCATGAAGGGGGCCGTATATTCGCTGAGCG
>OGDO01000908.1_pt1 | contig 10781 bp, 8 predicted proteins | sample 1570431 | NCBI WGS metagenome assembly OGDO01 (sample SAMEA2582183, study PRJEB24529) | metagenome | reverse complement strand
CCGTCCACGTGTGTCACGTTTTCATCGTCGAAACAACGCAGCACATGGATGATAGCATCCGTTTCACGAATGTTCGCGAGGAATTTGTTACCCAGTCCTTCGCCTTTGCTGGCACCCTTTACGAGTCCGGCAATGTCCACGATTTCCACCGTAGTGGGCACGATGCGTCCCGGATGTACCAGTTCGGCGAGCTTCGTCAGGCGCTCATCGGGTACGGGGATTACACCCACATTCGGTTCTATTGTACAAAAAGGGAAGTTTGCCGCCTGCGCTTTTGCGTTGGACAAACAGTTGAAAAGCGTCGACTTGCCTACATTTGGCAGACCGACAATACCACATTGTAAAGCCATTATCTATTTCGTTATTACTTTGTTTTCTGCCTGCAAAGATAGGTATTCTTCTGTTTATTGCCTTATGGATTGTACATTTTTACCATTGGGGGTATTGGTTTTACTCTGAGATTAGTGGTAAATGCAGGTAGGTTTGTTTTTGAGGGAACGGGAATAGAACTTAATCAGTGAAATCCATATCTAAAATATATTCATAGCTTTTCCGGATATGAATAAAGTGTGATAGAGTGGTAGGGTGATAAGGTGATAGCGGGATAAGACTCTTTGATATATAGCGCAGCCACTTTATCACCCTATCACACCTTACCACCTTATCACTCTTTTTTTATTCCTTCCTTTTCCGATATGAGTTAGATGGTGATTCATTGTATATTTCATCAGTTGGTAATTATACTTACAAAAAACTTGTAAATTTCTTCCTTTCCTTCAGCTACTCCTCCGATTCGTTGAGTGAATGCCTTTCAGTCCCTGACTCATTGTACCCCATTCAGAAGGTATCAGGAAGGGGGTAGGGAAGGTGACAAGACAGGAAAGAAAAAAGATGAAAATTATACACAGAAAACGTGTCTTGATTCATTTTTTCGGGATATGAACATAATTTCCCCTCCTGATTCGCATGAATAATATAAGTTTCAGAGGTTAAGCCGCCGCATCGCCACTTTTATCTCTTTTCGCTACGACGGTTAAGGAAAATTGTAGTAGGTACTTATTCTTTCCACCATGGAGAAAGTTGCTTTCCATCACGGGGAAACTTTCTTTCCACCATGGTGGAAAGAAAGAAACTCCACGGTGGAAAGAATAAACGTTCGGATGGAAAAGGCTAACCGTTGGAAGGGAAAAAGCATAGGAATGCCTAAGAAAGGAGTTAGCTATTGCATTTAGTTCATTTCTGCACGGTTATGAACTAAAAAAACAGGGTAGTGGTGTATATTGTTTACAAAGGATATATGTTCTTAAAATAGTCGTATACTGAACCTAATTCAGTCGTATACTTAATAGGGCTTGGTTTAATAATGCTGATAATCAGAAAGTTACAAAAAAAATATGTTGCTGTTGATACACCCGCACGCTCAATAGGAGCTGATTGTATAGCCAGCGCTTGAAATGCAGGTTGTGCTGCACCATAGCCTAACCCCAACAACGGAGCGGTGAATAGAATAGCTAATGGGGTTATAGCTAATCCCAATACAAATAAGCCTAGTATAAATAATCCTAATCCTGTATAGATAATAATTTTTGAACCATATCGAGCATATACTTTTCCTACTATAGGTCGACTAATAATAATCATCAACGCAAAAATAGCAAAGAAAGCACTTCCCCATATTCCTGCCCCCATGCTATTAAGTTCTATGGGTATAAAAACTAAAACACCAGAATAAGTAAAACCAATAAATAAGCCCATTAAAGCCCAAGGTAAACTTTTATTTTCTATAAACTGGGAAATATGCCAACCTTTATATTTTGATTGTTTAGGTAATGCTAACTCCTTTGATAGGGGAATAATATTACTTAAGACCATAGCCAATCCAGTCATAACCGTTAAAAATATGTACAATGCCATACTACCGTATGACGATAAAGCATATAGGCCGATAGCAGGTCCTAATACCATTGCTATATTTGAAAAGATAGCAAACATATTAACTCCCTCACCTTTTCGACTAGGAGGTAATACTAATACTGCTAGAGTAGCCATTACAGTTGTTCCAAGGGCAAACACAACACCATGTAACCCACGTAGTACGAAAACAGCCTCTAAGGATGTAGTAAAATTAAATAATCCCATAATAATGAAAAACAAGGCTGTTGATATTAATAGAACAATACGCTTATTAAAACCATCTATTAATCGTCCTGCAAAAATCCTACATAAAATTGTACCAATTTGGAAATATGTCATCGCTAAACCCGCATCAAGATCACTGCCAGCCAGCTCAGACGTTATTACAATTGGCAATGCCGCTACGAGAACATATTGAGTCATATATAAAATACCACTACTAATACCATAATTAGTAAAAGCAGGGCTCCATAATCTAGATGAATCCATATCTGTCCCTCCTTTTGTACCGTGTCTCCTAGCCATTTTACGCCTCTATCTTATAGAATTCAAGAACAAGCCTTTTTAAATTTTATATAGTTAAAAATGACTGTTATCTGTAAAATACCTATACCATTTTACATAATAAAAGATAGCAAAATAAAAGAACCTCTCTAAAAATAAATCTAGAGAGGTTCTTATACTTTAATCATTAACACAATAATAATAATTTATAACTTATTATTGATTACGTACGTCATTTTTATTACGGCTCTTCCACATAACCCACAAGGATGTAGCTACACAGATAGAGGAGTACGCACCACTAGCAAAACCGATGATCATGCAAAGGGCAAAGTTCTTTGTAGTGTCCCCACCGAATAGATAAAGGGATACACAAGCAAACATAACGGTAGCCAATGTATAGAAACTGCGGTGAATACTTTGTGTAATAGACGCATTCGCCAAATCTGCAAATGTATCAGAACGTTTATGTGTATGCGTATTTTCACGAACACGGTCAAAGATAACTACAGATTCATTCATGGAGTAACCAACAACCGTAAGAATGGCAGCTAAGAAGGATGCATCAATTTCTAGTTGGAAATAAGAGAAAACACCAAGAACCATAATCAAGTCATGGAAAATGGCAACTAACGCAGAAATGGCAACCTTATATTCAAAACGATAAGAAATATATAGCGCTAATGCTGCAAATGCTATAACAAGATTCAATAACGCATGTTCTGTAACTTCAGAACCAATTACAGCACCTACAGTTTCAATACGTTTAACTGTATTGTTACCAATAGATTTAGTCAAAGAATCAACAACAGCGGCACTTTCACTAGACTCGAGATTACGTGTACGAATCATTACGTCTTCGCCTGCTGTATCACCAGTAGTATCACCAGAAAGCTGAATTTGTGCATTTTCAAGATTATATTCTTTTAGAACGTCACGAACTTGACTAACCTCTACAGGTTGATCAAATACAACTTCAACAATCGTACCACCAGTATAATCAATACCAAAGTTAAACCCTTTAGTAAATATGGAAATTAAGCTGATTATAACGAGTGTGGAGGAAATAGCAAACCACCAACGATGATGTTTAATTACGTCTAATGTCATTTGCGTTTACCTCCTTTCAAAGATTTAGGTGCAAATGCGTCAGCACTTGTGCTCGGAGAAATATTCGCACCAAACCAGAATGGATGGTTTGTAAAGTTACAATCAATTAATAAGCGCAATAAGAAATGACTCACAGTAATCGCTGTAAACATACTTACAACAACACCTACGCCTAAGCTGATAGCAAAGCCTTTTACAGGACCAGATCCTAAAATAGTTAAGATACCAGCTGTAATGATAACGGATACGTTTGCATCAGTAATTGTGGCTAACGCACGGCTAAAGCCTGCTTCCATAGCAACACGCATAGATTTGCCGGAAAATACCTCTTCCTTAAAACGTTCAAAGATAAGAATATTCGCATCTACCGCAACACCCATGGATAAGATAATACCAGCAATACCTGGCAATGTCATAGTCGCATTAAAGCCCTTGCCCAACACGAGTAATAAGAGCATAACATATACAAGTAACGCTATATTAGCTACGATGCCAGAAAAACGATATAAAATAACCAAGAAAATCATGATCATTGCGATACCAGCACTGAAGGCTACAACAGATTTATCCTTGGAGTCTTGACCCAAAGAAGGACCAACTGTACGCACTTCTAATACATTAATTTTAACAGGTAATGCACCGGAACGTAATAAAATAGCTAAGTCTTTAGCTTCTTCTAAACTTTGACTACCAGAGATAGTGGCTTTACCACCTGTAATTGCTTGTTGTACTACAGGATTAGTCAATTCTTTACCATCCAATGTAATGGCAATACGACGACCAATATTTTTAGATGTTAAATCAGCAAACTTCTTAGCCCCTTCATCACTTAATTCAATAGCAACGAGTGGTTGTTTATTTTGACCTAACTCTTCTTTCGCATCTTTTAAATCATCACCAGTCATAACGGTTTGACCTTGGTCGTTTTTAAATTCCAAGACCGCTGTTTTACCGATACGTTTAATCGCTTCGTCAGGATCTTTTACACCTGGCAATTCAATGATAATACGACGAGCACCTTCACGTTGTACCAATGGTTCAGATAAACCCATTTCATTAATACGACGTTCTAAGATTTGCTTCGCCCGTTCCACTGCATCATTGTCAGCTGTACCAGTCGCAGAGTCCTCTGCTTCCAATACGATATGCGTACCACCTTGCAAGTCTAGGCCTTGTTTCAAAGAGCCTGCTAATGGTTGAATAAAATACGCAAATAATCCAATGATGGCAGCAATGACTACTAAAAACTTGATAATAGCTTTACCGTTCAAAATAGTTGCTCCCTTCTGCTATACACAATGTATAATGCCTTGCTCTGTCACAATTTTACTCATTCGTTGGTCTAATGCTTCCATTGGGATTGGTGTCTCCCATAATTGTATAGTCCAACATACGCCCATAAATGTACTTGGTGAAAGTTCCTTGAGAAATCGATCATAATACCCATTCCCCATTCCCATGCGACCACCTTGACGGTCAAAGCCAGCACCAGGCACTAAAATCAAATCCAAGTCACACGGATCAATAATATCGTATGGCTCAGAGGGAATGCGTATATTTAACACACCCCGAGTGATAGATTCTAGAGACTTAAGACGAACTGCAATCATAGTCGTCTTATCAGTACATACTGGAACGTATACAGATTTACCATGTTCTAAAGCATGACGAATCACATCGTCTAAATTGGCCTCTTTAGGCATCGCCAAATAGGCCATAATGTTTTTTGCCGATATATACTCAGGACTATTAACGATTTGATTCGTCAACATCGGCGTCCACGACCTACAATCAGCAACGGATAAAGCAGCGCGCTGAGACTTACACGCCTGGCGCACTGCTTCCTTGGTATTCATTATTTTTCTTCCTTGTTTTTCTTAGACAGTACATTAGCAACTGCTGTACGAGCAAATGTTAATTCAACTTTTTCAGATACCTGTACCTTGACTTTTTCATCATCAAGTTCAACAATTTCGCCATAAATACCACCAATAGTAACGATTTTTTGGCCTTTTTTTAAACTACCTAACAAGCTAGCACGCTCTTTTTGTTGTTTCTTTTGTGGACGCCACAATAAAAAGTAAAAAATTACTACCATTAACAAAATAGGCCAGCTAGTTTGCAAGATTTGTTGAATATCTCCCATGTTATCCTCCTAGGTTAATAAATATGTATTTCTTTTCTAGTATAGCCACCTAATATAAATTTGACTAGACTTAATTACTATTTTTTAAAGCTATCCCAAAATTGCATTCTAAATTGAGGGAACCGATCTTCTAAGATAGCTTGTCTCATTTGACGCATAAACTCTAATAAGAAATAGAGATTATGATACGTTACAAGGCGTAATGCCAAAATCTCTTCTGCCTTATATAAGTGACGAATATATGCACGAGAATAATTTTTACATGTATAACATTGGCAACCTTCTTCTAAAGGACCCCAATCATGAGCAAATTGAGCATTTCGAATATTAAGGCGACCATTCCAGGTCATGGCCATCCCATTTCGAGCAACACGAGTTGGATATACACAATCAAACATATCAACTCCACGTGCTACACCTTCTACCAGACAATCTGCGGTGCCAACGCCCATCAAATAATGAGCCTTGTTAGTTGGCAATAATGGCGTAGTATATTCTAAGATTTCATTCATTAAATCATGAGGTTCCCCAACGGATAAACCGCCGATGCTATAACCTTCAAAATCCATAGCTACAAGTTCTTCCGCACTTTGTTTGCGCAAGTCTTTGTACATGCCACCTTGAACGATACCAAACATGCCTTGGCGGTCATGAGCTCTTCGAGCCTCTTGGCAACGATGCGCCCAACGCGTGGTACGCGCCGTAGAGCGTTTCGCATAATCATGATCCGCGGGATACGGAATACATTCGTCAAAAGCCATCGCAATATCAGAACCTAATTGCTCTTGTACCTTTGTAGCCACTTCAGGAGATAGAAACTGTTTTGATCCATCAATGTGGGATCTAAATGTAACACCATCCTCAGTAATTTTGCGCATATCGCCTAAACTAAATACTTGGAATCCACCACTATCAGTAAGAATCGCTTGATCCCAATTCATAAATTTATGTAAGCCCCCAGCCTCTTCTACAAGCTCCGGCCCTGGGCGAAGAAATAAATGATAGGTATTACTCAAAATAACTTGAGAACCCATAGCCTTTAGTTCTTCTGGTGTCATAGTTTTAACTGTCGCTTGCGTGCCTACAGGCATAAACATCGGTGTTTGGAAGGTACCATGTGGCGTATGCAATAAACCTGCCCGTGCCCCCGTATGAGGACATGTCTTTTGTAATTCATAAATAATACTCGGCATAGTCCCTCCTAACGTATAAACATAGCATCGCCGAAGCTAAAGAAACGATAACGTTCACGTACAGCTTCTTCGTAGGCCGCCAAACAGTGTTCACGACCAGCTAGTGCACTAATCAACATTAACAATGTAGATTGAGGCAAGTGAAAATTCGTTACCAACGCATCAATCATCTTAAATTTATAGCCAGGATAGATAAAAATTTGAGTCCAACCTCTCATCCCTTGTAATACACCATCATCATTCGTAGCAGACTCAAGAGTACGCACCGATGTAGTACCTACGGCAATGATACGAGACCCTTTTTGTTTGGCTGCATTGATTCGATCCGCCGTATCTTGAGGTACAACAAAGAACTCACTATGCATTTCGTGGTCTTCAATAGTCTCTGCCGATACAGGTCTAAAAGTGCCAAGTCCAACATGTAAGGTTACAAACTCAAGCTCTACACCTTTAGCTTTAATCTTTTCTAAGAGGTCAGGTGTAAAGTGAAGTCCTGCAGTTGGTGCTGCAGCAGAGCCTTTCTCCTTAGCATATACCGTTTGATAACGGTCTTTATCTTCTAACTTTTCATGAATGTATGGAGGTAATGGCATTTCACCAATTTCTTGAATCACATCATCAAACACACCGTTGCATGTGAACTGAATGATACGGCCTCCAAAATCTGTTTTATCTATAATAACTCCACTTAGGCGGTCATCAAACTCTATAACTTGCCCGATAGGACATTTTTTCCCCGGTTTAACAAGGCATTCCCATCGATTTTCACCACATGGTGTGAGTAGAAGTACCTCCACCTTGCCACCAGAACCTTGACGATGTCCATATAATCTCGCAGGGATAACCTTTGTATTATTAAATACAAGCACATCTCCTTCATGAAGCTCTTCTAGCAAATCATAAAAATGCCCTTTATGTTTAACTTCACCACTTACCTTATCTAAGGTTAAAAGCCGTGCTGTATCACGAGGTTCTACAGGATGCTGAGCAATCAGTTCCTCTGGCAATTCATAATCAAAATCTGTAACTTTCATCGTAATCCTTATTAGTACATTTTCTTCAATGTAATGCCACTATAGTAGTGACGCAAAATAGTTTGGTAATAATTTGTATCTCCAGGATTAGCACGCTTTGCCATTTCCGCAGCGCCCCATTGAGACATACCAAGGCCATGACCCCAACCGTGGCCTTTAATATAAACAGTATCATTCTTGCCAGTAAAGCTATGATATGCCTTTCCCGTGCCTTTAGCAGGGTTGTGATTTACATAGAAATCAAATAGTGTAGATTTTAAACCTAAAATACTACGCAATGCATCGCCATCTACAGTAGTTTTTCCAGAGGTACCTATGAAAGTAGCACTCTTTATACGACCTGATACACCGCGGTCCGATGTTTGTTGCCCAGGCTTACCAAGAGGAGTCAACTGAATGCTCTTCAATTTACCTACCCCTTTACTTGCCGCATTAAGTTTACTTTCAAGAGCTTGACGAGAGGTAGTAACAGTCCAATTCGATGTAGATGTACCAGTACTAAAGTCTTTTACCCCTTTCAAGTATGGCACATCACTTCCCCAAACATTTACACTATCCTCTGTATAGCCACCGCCATCAGAATGGAATAAGGCATTAATAGGACGTTGATCATAAAGCATAACTACGCCTTTAGTTTTATTTACTGCATTTGTGGTAGCTTGAGATTCACCACTCACACCACTATATACTTGATGATCCGTGGAACTGCTCACATCATAAAATTTACCTTTATTTTGTTCCATCGTATGAAGAGCATAAGTACGAGCTGCTACGGCTTGTGCCTCTAATGCAGCAGCCGGCCAAGACGGTACTACCTCTTGTGGAACAACACCATACAGGTAATCCTCAAGAGGCACAGCGTTAATGACCATCATGGTTCCATTATTGGCACGTAATGTGAGCCCACCACGATAACCTTTACCTTCGAACAAAAATGGTGCATCACTATTCGCAGGCTTCAATGTAACCACACTATCAATAGCCTTTCCATTTACAGCAATCTTACCGCCGCGAACGCCAATAGATGTACCACGATTAGCACTGATTGTGCTAACTTGACCATTACCGCTGTTCAACACAACCATATTAGCTGTAGATGTAACAGTAGCATCAGAGCTACGACTACCTAGTAGAACACGTACATTTGGCATGTTTTCTTTACGTTCTGTAGCAGGCGTCACTACGGAGCCCACTTTGTTGCGAGTAATAACTGCTGTATTGGCTTGAATGCTATTCGCATCCATTGTTTTTACTACCTTTTTAGTAGCAGTTTTTTCAGTAGCTCTCTTTTGTACTACAGGCTTTTCATCAGTAACTACAGGTTTAGCAGTCGGCTTCGAAGTACCTGAAGCCACAGGTTTTATAGCCATTGTAGCTTTACCTGTAGTGGCTGATTTCGTAGCTGTTGACTTAGAACCCGTTTTAGTTATTGTAACCGGCTTTGCAGCTGGTTTAGTAGCAAGTGGACGAAAACTAGATTTCTTCGTCGTATTTACTTTCGATACAGTTGTATTAGATACTGTTGATTTTGGCGTTGGCTTTTTCGTTACCACTGTACCTTTATTTTGCAGCGTCGCTCCATGTGCTATAGAAACACCGCCAATGTTTACACCTAAAAACAAAGTGGCCATTATCATCAATTGTAATCGTTTTGTTTTCATTGTTATTTCCCTGTCTGTGAAATACCTAAATGCTCATAGGCTAATTTAGTAGCTACCCTCCCACGCGGTGTGCGTCCTAAAAATCCTAATTGCATCAAATATGGTTCATACACATCTTCGATGGTATCTCTCTCTTCGCTGATGGCCGCCGCAATGGTATCAATCCCTACAGGACCGCCATCATATTTTTCAATAATACATTCCAATACACGTCGATCAATTCGATCAAGTCCCATTTTATCTACATATAAACGTTGTAATGCTTCATCTGCAATTTCTTGAGTGATAACCCCATCACCAATGACTTGTGCAAAATCGCGTACCCGTTTAAGCAGACGGTTTGCGATACGCGGTGTTCCTCGTGAACGACGTGCAATTTCGCTTGCCCCAGTCGACACAATACCAATATTAAGTATTTCTGCGGCTCGAGACACAATAAATTCTAACTCTGGCTGTTTATAATATTCCAACCGATTAATAATACCAAATCGGTCCCGTAACGGTGCCGCCAAAGCACCCGCTCGAGTCGTGGCACCTACCAATGTAAATTTTGGCAAGTCAATGCGTACAGTTCGAGCACTTGGCCCCTTACCGATGATAATATCAATAGCATAGTCTTCCATAGCAGAGTACAACACTTCCTCTACACTACGAGACAAGCGATGAATTTCATCGATAAATAATACATCATGGTCGTCCAAATTTGTTAATATTGCAGCTAAGTCACCAGACTTTTCAATAGCAGGACCAGAAGTTATACGAAAATTAACACCCAGTTCATTCGCAATTATCCCTGCTAATGTTGTCTTACCAAGACCTGGTGGCCCATAGAGAAGCACGTGATCCAATGCTTCTCCACGTTGCTTTGCAGCCTGAATATACACATTTAGATTGCCTTTAGCCTCTTCTTGCCCTACATACTCATTAAATAACTTAGGTCGAAGGCTATATTGCCATATATCCTCTTCATGCTCGCCATTACCGACAAGGCGTACTTCTTCATTCATCCTTATCGTCCTTTCCCAAGCTCAATCAAGCTGACTTTTATCAACTCAGATACATCGCGCTTACCATCATCTAAAGACTCTACAATATCTGCTACATCCCGTTCCAAGTATCCTAAGGATACGAGGGCTTCAATGGCTTCTCCTGCAGCACCGTTTGCAGCAACACCAACAGGCTGAATAGTCGCAGGTGATTCCGAAGAAATATGTGTCAT
>OGDO01000896.1_pt1 | contig 10932 bp, 12 predicted proteins | sample 1570431 | NCBI WGS metagenome assembly OGDO01 (sample SAMEA2582183, study PRJEB24529) | metagenome | reverse complement strand
CCCGCTTCCCACCCCATTGGTTCTTAAGCGGTATTCTTCTCTAATCAGACTGTGTGCAACAGGAGACGATTTTTGGGGAAGCCTTGAAAGAGCAACAGATATCTCTTATAGTATAAAAGAACAAAGTATAAATGGAATAAATCTATTAGGACAGATCGTAAGTAAAGACACCGAGCTATCTTTCGGAACTTTAACGGCAAGCATCAGAAAAAATTTTGAATGTCAACTCGGAGATAAAAAACTTTTTTTCAGTTATTTTGAAGACGAAGCCAAGCAATTGCAAAACATATTAACTCCTTCTGACGGTAAAGATATTACTGTAACCATTTTCCAAAAAGAAAAGCAAACACCTCCTATCGAAACAACAACCCAAGCGAAACCCAATCAAGTGACAACCCTTATCCTTGATAAGACAGAATCAGTTTTAAACTGGAATCAACCTCCTATTATAGGCACACCTATCGATTGGGATCCTGATAATATTCCATGGGGACATTTAGAACTCAATTTTTTATAATGAAAACAAAATACATTTTATACCTTCTGTCTTTAGTCTTTCTTCTTAGTAGTTGCTGGAAAGAAGACTTGAAAAACTGCTGGATGGGCGATGTCACCTTGACAATTGTCGCAGAAAAATTCCAGCAACCCGCCACTGATGAAGGAAAACTGGAAGAGAACTTGTCTACTAGAATCAACAGTATACGTTATTATCTCTATAAAGACAACGTGCTTATCCATTCCGGAATCATCGATAACGTTACCGACCTGAATACAGATGCTTACAAACTGACCTTTCCTAAATTGGCATTTGGAGATTATTGTCTGGCACTTGCTACCAATGTTTCAGAAGAAGAGTTGCCTGATACGACTACTCCTGAAGCTCTCAACCTAAACTATCCGGGAGTTGAACAGACCAAAGACTACTTCACGTCTTGTTATGATTTCACCGTCGATTGCGAATGCGGTTACCAGGATTTCGTAATTCTACGACGTACGCAGGGCGTCACTCAATTCCAACTGAAACAGTTACCCGAAAACATTACCGGAATTGGAATAGAGATACACAAAGTAGCAGCAACCTGTCAAATCGATACTCTATACAAAGGGGAAACGATAGCCGAATACCACACTACAGTTGCAGAAGTCACTAACGCCGAAGAAGTTGCCGACTTCAGCATAGGTACTTTCCCGGCGTCCGGACCGGAAAATGCCAGTATTACCTTAAAATTATATGCCGATGATCATTCCGGCTCCCCTATCTATCAAAAAACACTGAACAACATATCCATTCTACGCAATCAACTGACCCGTATTAGTACAGACTTTAATCACAGTATCCTCGGCAACTCGGGATTCTCCATAACAATCAATCCCGACTGGGACGGTATACATGACGATGATGAAACAATCATACCTTAACTCCGGTTATTTAACACAACTAATTATGAAAAAGAGAATACAAATCCTGATAATTGTCATATTATATGCTTTGATGTTTGTCCCTCTTTCCGCCCAAACTCCACATACCATCAGCGGTATCGTTAAAGACAGGGCCTCAGTTCCCATTTCGGGAGTCAATATCCGAGTAGAAGGGCAGAAATGGAAAGCCTCCACCGGAAAAGAAGGGAAGTTTACATTGGAAATTCCTCAAAACTCCACCATCACCTTTTCCTCTGTTGGTTATGAGCCGGTCACCATCCATTCCGGTGAGAAGAAATGGATAGAAATCACTCTCAAAGAATCTCAAAGCCTGTTGCCCGAAATAACAGTTACTTCCACATTAAAAAACAGCATGAAATTTGTTTTCGCTCCGTCCGACCTGGAGCTGATCAAAGACATGCTCTACCTTAAAACGAGATATAAAATCCCCTCCAAACGCTTTCAAAGTGATTCCCGGGTCATCATTCAACCCATTCTGTCAAACAACAGCTGGGGAACTCAAAAAAACTTCTCTCCCATTGTGTACGATGGCAAGAATTATGATATTTTACTCCGGCGAGGAAACGTCTGCGGCGACCGGGCTGAAAAAGAATATTATTCACGCTTTGCACAGGTCATAGACCCTGACTCCATTTGTAACCAGACGTTGACTTATGCGGACTCGTGTACGGTGGACGACATCAACGACCTATATACAACCGAAGTACGCATCAAAATAAGCACTTTCTGCCAGGATGAATATCGGGATACGATTCGTATCACCAACGGCATTATCTACCCGATGCGGTTCTTTAACTATAATCTGAGTGCAATGGACTTGGACAACAGCTACATCCCCAAGCAGACTCCGCTCAACTTCAATGAAAAAGGAGAAATGCATCTTCGTTTTCGCCCTGAAGATGCGAACATCTATGAAAATGAAGGAAAAAACGCCGAAGAACTCAGAAAAATGAAAAAGGCATTGAACGACATAGACAAAGATCGAACAAAGACACTGACCACCTTTCAGATCATAGGATACACTTCGCCGGAAGGAACATATGAATATAACCTAAAGCTGGCCAAAAAAAGAATGAAAAATGCAGAAGGAAAAGTATTCGAGAACATTTCCGAAGAAACCATCCGAAAAGCCAAAGTAGATAACGATGCCGTAGTAGAGTCATGGACAACGGTTTGCAAACTCATGGAAAAGGACAGCATTCAAGAAGTATCACAGCTCAAAGAACTGATCAAACGTGCCCGCGGAAACCATAACGAAATATCCTGGGGAGCCAGACGAATGAAGATTTACCCGCTCATCCGGGACCGTTATCTGCCCCGACTCCGAAGAGTAGAATATTTCTATGAATATTCCGAACTACGTACGCTCAATAAAGACGAAATCGACGCTCTTTATAAAAAAGATCCCCAAAAACTGACAGCCAGCGAGTTTTGGAGTTATATCATGAGTCAGAAAGATGCTACGGACGAAAAACGGGAAGCACTTTACAGAGAGGCTCTCTCGATACATCCCGATTTAATGATCGCAGCCAACAACCTGGCATCGCTCTTAATAAAACAAAATCGTGCCGATACCACTCTCCTGAAACCTTTTATCACACAAGATGCTCCCTCAGCCATACTTGTCAACCAAACTGTAGCCTATCTGCAAAAGCGCGACTTCAAAAGGGCGAATCATTTCGCAGAACTCCTGCCTGACAATAAAGATACTGAAATAGTGAAAGCACTTGCTGCCGCCATGGACGGGAAATATCAGGAAGCCTACCCAATATTCGAAAAACAAGGGGGAATCAATCAAGCAATCTTATTGCTGAGTATGAAGCAAAACTCAAAAGCCTGGGAAGTCCTGAAAAAGATAGAAGATACCTCTCCGGACACCGAATATGTGAAAGCGATTGCCGCAAACAGGCTGAATAACGTCAATGAAGCCGTCATTCACCTACGAAATGCCATCACTCAAAAACCATCTTTAAAGGAAATAGCACAAAAAGATGGAGATGTGTTAGATTTACTGGATTTATTAGATTTAGATAAGAAATAAGGTATGAAAAAGAGAGCATTCTTCCTGCTTTTGTTATTGCTGATTCCGTTGACTTCCATACTTTCCCAAGAGATAGCATTAAAAACAAATGCCCTCTCCTGGGCAACCACGACCATAAACCTAGGAGCAGAATTCAAAATATCACCCCGACTGACAGCCGGGGCAGATATCATGTATAAAGGATGGAGTTTTTTATCCGATAACCGCAAAATGGGCGGATTCTTAGTTCAACCCGAAGCTAAGTATTGGTTTTGCATCCCTTTCTATAAGCACTTTATGGGCCTTCATGCCCACTATGGACAATATAACGGTGGATTCAGTAAATATCGTTATCAGGGAGACTTGTACGGTATCGGTTTATCTTATGGTTACCAATGGATATGGAAAAGACGATGGAACATTGAAGTATCTGCGGGAATAGGATATGCATCTATGAACTACGATAAATATGAACGTCCCAAATGCGGACTATTCCTTGGGAAAGACCATTCCAACTATTTTGGATTAACCAAACTCGGAGTCAGCCTGATCTATATACTCAAATAGCAAATACTTTTCATCAGCAATTTCATAGTTCTCTAAAAAATTTTATGTTAAAAAGCAAGCGGATGAATCAAAGCTCGTATTCACCACAGATTACACAGATTTACACAGAATGATTTTTAATCTACTGATGACCAATAATATTTATCTGTGTAATCAGTGGTAAGTTATAAAATACCCTCTTTTATGCTTATTCATTCAACAATGCTCTTTTGAAATCCTCAATCTGATGCCGCGCCTCAACAGGCATTTCCGGATAATGTAAATCAAGTTCATTCATGCGGTCACATAAAATCTGTCCTACTGCATAACGCATGAACCACTTATTATCGGCAGGAATCACGTACCAAGGTGCTTCTTCCGTCGAAGTATGGGTCAACATATCTGAATAAGCCTTCATATAGTCGTCCCAATAGCTGCGCTCTTTCAGGTCAGATACGGAAAATTTCCAATTCTTAGCCTCATCTTCCAGCCTTGACAGAAAGCGCCTCTTCTGCTCTTCTTTCGAAACATTCAAGAAGAATTTAATAATGACTGTACCATTCTCCGTCAGGTAGCGTTCGTACTCATTAATCTGACGATAACGCTTTTTCCAAAATTTCGGAGTAATATCTCCCGGTCCCATAATACCCGGTAACTTAGCGGATAAAACAATTTCAGGATGCACTTTTGCAACCAATACATCTTCATAATGTGAGCGATTGAATATACCGATGCGTCCTCTCTCCGGCAGGCATCTGTTGATGCGCCAAAGATAATCATGATCGAGTTCTTCAGCCGATGGCTGTTTAAAAGAATATACCTGACAACCTTGCGGATTGATGCCGGACATCACATGCTTGATCGTCCCGTCCTTTCCGGCAGCATCCATTGCCTGAAAAATGACGAGGACAGCATAACGGTCCTGCGCATACAACTTATCCTGCAAAGAGGAAAGTTTTCCTATGTTTTCAGCCAGCAATGCCTCGGCCTCCGATTTGGTCAAATCACCGGTATAGCGAGCATCAAACTCCGAAACGCTATGTTCCTCACCGGGCTTGGCCAACAGTCTCTTCAAGATTTCCTTTTTCATTCCGCAAATCAGTTAATTATCCTCACATCTTCTTTTTCTAATCGTTTACCCATTCGATAATTGAAGTACTTTCTTGAAATCTTCTGGATGAATAGGCCATAGAAAAAGCAATATAGACCAACAGAGCAAGAGCCGTAACAACCAGTAACGTCCTGATTAGAATGAAATGCTGTCTTTGTTTTAACTCGTTTGTATCCATTTCTGATCCTTTCTTTTTAAGGTGCCTCTCTTTACAGGAACACCTGTTATTATCCGGTAATAAAGATACAAAAAATCGGGCAGAAAAGTTTCATCCGATTAGCTAATTAAAGCAAAGGAGGCTTAAATTCTATTCCTGCTTTCCCGACTTTAAATCCTGCAACGCACGGACAGCATCTCTAAACCCTTTTAACCGGTCACCAGTCTTATGATAAATAAAATAATCCCCTAAAAAGCCGGCCAGTATCATCACGCACAATACTGTTCTAAAAAGAGGATTGTGCCATATATAGAAAAAAGCAATTATAACGGGAGTGATTATCACATACGAAAAAATATAGGTCAGATTCATCAACACCTTATAAGATTGTAACCTTTTATATTGTTGCTCTACATGTTCAGTTACTGTCTTTAAGGTATATATAATCCGAAACATAAGAGTCTGCATGAGCAAAAGCCATATCACCATTCCCAGCAAATACCATGAAATCCAACCTGGAGCTACATTTCTCCAAAAAGTGTAACACACTATTCCCAGAACGATACCTAAGACACCGAAACCGATCTTTTCCACACGCAATTGTTGCTGCAGGTGAGTTTCTTTCTTTGACTGTATCATGTCAATAATTATCCGACGGTTAAGCAATTCATTTTTTTCTACCTGCTCGGACAGTTCTGTCCATTTTTGTTTTAATTCATCCAGTTCCATGTTCCTTTATTTTATTGGTTCGACATCTTTTTTAATTTATCTTTGATCCGATGCAACTTGACAGCTACTGTATTTCGGTTACTTCCCGTAATGGATGCTATTTCGTCATAACTATTTTCATCCAGCCATAGCAGGACAAGCATCCGTTCATACCGGTCGAGTTGACATATCAAATGATACATTTCTTTTAAAGAATCATTGCGCAAACAGTCATCATACACTCCGATATCCACGCTCAATGGTACATAATCCAGTACTTTCTTTTTCCGTAAATCCGAGATACAAGTATTTAAAGCTACGCGATATATCCAGGTAGACAATTTACTTTCATACCTGAATTTAGGATAAGAACACCACAAGTTGACTACTACTTCCTGATAAAGATCGTTCAAATCTTCCTGATTGGAGGCATACATAAAACAGACTTTATATATCAGCGCTTTGTATTCAGTCAGTAGGTCTATAAAATCTTTTTCTATTTCCATGTTTTTTGTCTCTTTTAATCCATTAGTCGATAAAACCAGAAAATAGTTTCAGCAAAAAAGAAATAAATTAAAGTGGAAGATAAAGGTGGAATATAAATGGCCTCAAAACAGCATCTTCCACCAGGATAGGCATTTTGTAATCAACAACATACATCCTGAAAGGAGGAAGATGGAAGATCGAAAATCATTTTTCGGGTTCTTCTTCAAATTTGGTGGTAAATTCTTTATTTCTTTATTTTCAAGTTGATAATTGTCCTTTTTGCTTGCTTTAATAAGAAAAAACAGACACCGGCTGAATAAGATAGCTCAAGTTTCGGAAGTGAGTTTACGCCGCCTGAACCGGTATCTTCATCCTTATACCTTTCTTCAATTAACATTGTTAACGTCTTTTGCAGGTTGTCAGGTTCTTGTGCGCAAATAACAAGTCTTTTGCATTTAAAGAACTTCTTATTCACATCCAAAGAACAAGTTTTAACTCTGTGTTAAAACAAAGCTTTTGAGGAGAGAAATCTTACTTTTTAAAGACATTGATTTTCAGATGATTTAGTCTAAGATTAGCTTCCTCACCTCACGGATGGACTCTTCGGGTGAAAGCCGGGATACTTCCTTTTTTGTCAACTATAAAAGAGGGCTTACACGTCCGAAAACTGAATTAGATTCTATGAGTAAAAGAAAACTTACCACCAAATTCGAAGAAGAACCCCAAAAAATCATTTCGATCTTCCATCTTACACCCTCTGTTTTTCAGGCAATACTTCGGATACCCTACTGATAGCCAATAGTATATCATTAGTTCTTTATTTAAATTTGCCTATTATACCATTTTATTTTCCTTAATACCTTTTCTATTTACGCTTCTTTCTTTATCTCGGCCCGGGTACGGAGGCCCATAAGCCCGCATGCCTGTGTCCATGAGCCCGAGTATGCGGGCTTATGAGCACAGGCATGCGAACCCGGATAAGGGTGTCGTTCTTTTTCATAAAAGACTTAATCATAACACATTGCACACAAAGCGATGTAATGCTACTCAACAAGTCTTGACCAAAGATAAAACGATATCCCCTCCTTCGGTGAAACAAATAAACCTTATTTAAATACCTTGACCCGGGTATCCAAATCTTTAAAATCTTTATCGCCAGGTCCCTGTACCGGAAGTCCAAACGGCATTTCGGCAATCAGATGCCACTCTTCAGGCAAATGCCAGGTATGGCGTACTTCTTCATCGATCAGCGGATTGTAATGTTGCAAAGAAGCTCCGAAGCCGACATCTTCCAACATCGTCCATACAGCCAGCTGATGCATCGCAGAAGTCTGCAACGACCACCCGGGGAAGTTATCCTTATAACTGCTGAATGCTTCCTGCAATCCCTTAACGACCGACTGATCTTCGAAGAATAAAACAGTTCCGTATCCGCTTGCAAAAGAGTTGTCGATTTTGGCTTACGACGTTTTAAAAACTTCCGGTGGGACGATCTTTCGCAATGTTTCTTTTACGATATGCCATAATTTCTTATGATTCTCACCCAGCAATAGCACTACACGAGTCGATTGAGAGTTGAAAGCAGAAGGCACATGAGTGACAGCTAAATTGACAATCCGCTCTATTTCCTCATCAGAAACCGGAGACTGGTTTGTTATCGAATAATAGGTCCTTCTGTGTTTGAGGGCCTCTTCGAAGGATTTTTTCATAAAAATACTCCTTTCTTTATTAGATTGATTCTTTTAAATTAAAACAACTGACAAACGAAAGTTGTTCGGTAATGGAATATATTCGTACCTTTACCACCCGATAAGTTGAAACATCAAATATGGGCAAACAAAAATTTTACGTTGTATGGGATGGAGTCACTCCTGGTATTTATACCTCCTGGACCGAATGTCAGCTTCAGGTGAAGGGATATGACAGTGCCAAATATAAATCTTTTGATAACCGGGAAGAAGCAGAACGAGCTTTCGCTGCATCACCTTATGCTTATATTGGTAAAAATGCAAAGAAAAAAACAACCGGACCTTCCACTGAGATGCTACCGGTAGCAGTCATAGAAAACAGCCTCGCTGTGGACGCTGCATGCAGTGGCAATCCGGCAAGAAATTTTTCATTTCGGCCCGATGAAAGGTACCAACAATATCGGCGAGTTTCTGGCACTCGTACACGGTCTTGCTTTGCTGAAGCAGAAAGGGTTCGACATGCCAATCTATAGCGACAGTGCAAACGCAATCAGTTGGGTGAAACAAAAAAAATGCAAGACGAAACTCTCCCGTACGGCAGAAACTGAAGCCCTGTTTGTATTGATAGAACGCGCAGAAAAATGGCTTAAAGAAAATAAGTATACCACTCCCATATTGAAATGGGAAACCAGAGAATGGGGAGAAATCCCGGCAGACTTCGGAAGAAAATAGACTCTAAAACTTCTTCAATAAAAATGATGGATTAATCCGGAAATAGACTCCGACAGAAAAACTGGTAGTGCTACCGGGAGAAGTTAATTCTCCATTGGCACTCCGCATTGTCCCCGGGAAAAACTGATATGCATCGGCCTTCAATCCCAGTGCATAATGCTTCCCGAACATGCGGGAATACTCTATCGAACAGAACAGAGTTTGCGGTTTATCATAAGTTATACCCTCTTTCTTGGTAGATACTGTTCCGAAATAGGGAATTCCAAACATCGTAATGAAATCGTTGCAGATCCAATGCCCCATCTTTCCGCGGAAGTTGCCCAAATCAACAAAAGCACTACTATAGACTCCAATGCCCTTACGATAAGGCCATAACTCACCTTTCTGTTGATAATAACCGGCAGCATCAAGTTCTACATTAACACGCTTCAAAATCCGGCGATCGATGTTCCACGTCACTCCTGCCCCTACGGCACCGTTCATCAACGTTTGTACTGAACTCTCGCGAATCGTATCGATCTCGCCTCCGCGATGTTGCGCCAATATTTGCAAAGGAATATAGCAATGGAAAGTCGAAGAAGGGGCATTCAACTTGAACCGTGTAGATAATCCGACAGTAAAAGCTTCCTGATGAGTATCATCCCGAAAGATAAAACTCTGCCAATCAATCCAAGCATCCAGATCGATCCAGGGAGCACCTGCCAATACCTGAAAACCCGTCTCCGGATCGGCAGTCAAATTCAACTCCGGATTATACAAAGGTGCAATCAGTCCATGATTGGAGCCTCCATATATATTCCCTAAAATCAAGTCTACTGATTTCATCGATATTTGTGCCCGGAAAAAAGGCAAAAGATGAGCACCTTTCTGATATTGTTCACCTTTCCACAGTGCTATGTCTTGATAAGAAACACTCGGATATCGATAAGCCCCACTAAACCATAACATATGGACTCCTCCTTCCAACTTGATATTCTTCAAAGGATAATATACAAATTTGGGTTGTATCCAGAGTCCCGGCAATGAATAGCCTTTTATCACTGTACCGGCAAATTCATTGTCTTTGAAAAAGCTGATATTGTCCAACTCCAGAAGAAGTTCTCCTTTTCGTTCGGGGCTTATTTTATAATCGGTACGGCAAACTCGCTCTACCAGTTGTGCCTTTGCGGGGATAACTCCTCCTATAAAAACCAATACTAAAAGGCATCTACATAAATATTGCCATTTTTTTGTCATGTCTATAGTGACTGCATATCATTCAGTCGTTTATAATATCCGTTTTTAGCCAATAATTCTTCGTGTTTTCCGCGTTCTACAATTTCCCCTTCGTACAGCACACAAATTTCATCTGCATTTTTGATGGTAGAGAGGCGGTGGGCGATGATCAGGCTGGTGCGTCCCTGCATCAACTGGTCCAATCCCCGCTGGATCAAGATTTCACTGCGTGTATCTATGTTGCTCGTTGCTTCGTCCAGCAACAGGATGGCCGGATCGGCCACTGCGGCACGGGCAATGTTCAATAGCTGCCGTTGCCCTTGGCTCAGGTTGGCTCCGTCGTTTTCGAGCAAAGTATCGTACCCTTGCGGCAAGCGTTTGATGAATGAATGGGCAGCGGTCAGGCGGGCGGCTGCCACTACCTCGTCATCCGTCGCACTGAGGCGTCCGAAGCGGATGTTCTCCCGTACCGTACCTGTGAAGAGATGGGTGTCCTGCAACACGATAGCCATCGAACGGCGAAGGCTGTTGCGCTCGACCCGGTCGCTCGGGTGATTGCCGATGGTGATCTCTCCCGACTGAATATCGAAAAAGCGGGGAAGCAGGTTTAATATCGTTGTCTTTCCGGCTCCGGTGGAACCGATAAGCCCGGTAATGCTGCCCTCCTCCACAGCAAAGCTGACACTGTCCACAGCCTTCAGTCCTTTGAAATTCTTACTCAAATCCTTTATTTCCAATATATTGCCCACTTAAAACGCCTCCTCTCCTGATTTACTTTTTACCGTCCATCCTGTCAAACATATCATTGACCTTTACCTTGAATTTGCTG
>OGDO01000893.1_pt1 | contig 10983 bp, 8 predicted proteins | sample 1570431 | NCBI WGS metagenome assembly OGDO01 (sample SAMEA2582183, study PRJEB24529) | metagenome | reverse complement strand
AAGCCTTCTTATATCTGGATTCTGTTTTCAAAAATAAGCATAAATGGTTCATAATCCCCCAGTTCGAAATAAGCATCGTCCATTGCTTTTTAATCTCCACAAGCGAGAGATACACGGTCTTTTTTACTGCATCGTCCAAGGGGAATAAGAGCTTTGATTTTGTGTACTTTCTGATTTTCCCGTTCAGGCTTTCAATGAAATTTGTGATATAGATTATTTTTTTGATTTCCAGCGAGAACTGGAAGGAAATGGTCAGGTCATCCCAGTTGTTCCTCTATGAAAGTATGGTATAAGGATACTTTCCTCCCCATTTCTTTTCCAGATTGTAAAGTTCAGTGGCAGCCACTTCCTTGTTGGTCGCATTATAGATATTCTTCATGTTCGCTATAAACTCTCTCTTATCCTTGTAAACGACATATTTACAGGAGTTCCTAATTTACCACACAGATCTGGGTGGATGACTGAGGGAATACAGTACGGATGGTATCCGTAAATCCATTCAGATTGTTAGTACAGGTAATCGTATATCCTGCACTCCACGAGCCTTTAAATCAGGCAGGACGCCTATCCAGAAAGAAAAACTTTTCGACTCACCTACCCACATACCAAGAACTTCTTTCAGACCGTTCTGTTTCAGATCCACATAAAAATAAACGGTCTTATTGATGATCTTACCGTTATCCCGTACCTTGAAGACGATGCCGTCCATCCAGACTATCAGATAAACAGGATCCAAAGGGCGGTTCTGCCATTCCTGAGCAGCCTGGTTAACCTTGTTTGTAATAATGGAAATGGCTGACGTAGAGAGTTCTATTTCATAAATCTCACACATCTCTTCCTCTATGTCAGGAACACCCATCCATTTAGCATAATAGAGAGATAACAAGCTTTTCTATGAAAAGTCCACGGCTTTCATGTTTAGGAACTGCGATCGATTCGAACTAACCGTTACGGTCACAGGGAATGAAAATGACTGCCTCCCCATGTTCTGTTTGAATTTTCTTCGAATAACTGCCATTATGTGAATTACCACTATTATTTCCGGCTACAGAGTTCTTTTCATAACCTAAATGGCATCCATCTCTCCTTCAAGAATCTTCTCCAATACTTGGGTATACAGTTACTTCAGGAACTTGCTTACATCGGCTTCTGTCGTGAACCGGCTAAGGAACTCCCTGCTTAATACCTCATCAGAAACTACTTGATTTTTTTCTTACATAAGCTTCTTCATTTTGTAAATCTATAAAATAAAAAATCGAAACTCAATCTAAATCCCGTATTTCACATTTACACAAATATTTTATAGTGCCAATTTTGCTTTTCAAATATCATTCTCAACACCCTCCAAAATTCATTCACCTAATATTCATATATCCTAAAATTTCCAATCGAAAATAATACTTAATTTTAAACAAAAGTCTAACCTAAACCTCAAATCATTTATTCTTCTAAAACAAACACTATCACAATTCAGAATACGACAGTATTGTACAAATATTCAAAAAACAAAAATTGCTAGATAATTCAATTTAAGAACCTTTATCTAGCAATTTTTCTTACAATATGAATTAATTTCCTTACCAATTAATCACCTGCAGCATAATCGTTATCATCATCTTCATCGATACCAGGAGTAAATTTCCACATGTCTGTATCAATAACTTTTCCGACACTTGCCCCTCCCAAAGTGACATATCCATAATTATCAATCGAAAAACCTACCGCATAAGAACGTCTAGACATCATACTCGGTAATTCCGTAACTTCATCCCAACGGTCTCTTTCTATGTCATATTCCCAACAAGTGTTTGAATAATTTCCACTACCAGTCGCAATATACCCTTTCATCTTCCCGTCACGATTTGAAGTAAATGCAACAGCATACGCTCTTGGTATACGATTATAATCATTATCCCAGCCGATTCCATCTTTATCAACCAAAGCGTGTCTATCGGTTATCCAAGCCCTTGTCGGATTATTAACATCTTCTAAATCTCCGTCATAAACCAATACATCATACCGATAATTTCCCGATGTAGCACCAGCTCCCAAGCAAATAACAGCTTTATTCCCAATAACGAAAGCAGAAGCACCGCAACGGGCATCCCCGGGAAAACCAACCGAAGTCCAGTTAGTTCCATCAAAACAATACATATCTTTTATCACCTGAGCACCTTTTGCAATTCCTGTCCCCACATATCCTTTCCCTTTTAAACTAAAGGCCACAGCATCACGACGGGCAACTGCACCATCAGGCAAATAAGTAACAGGTGCATCACTCCATGTATTCGTACTTGGATCATAGCAATAAAAATCATTAAAATACTGCTCTGTTGTTGTATTTTGATCAGGTCTATACCCTGTCCCGACATAAGCTTTACCATCAACCACAAACGCTACGGCCCCATAACGTCCTTCACCAGGAAAATCAGCAATCTGAGTCCAGATACGATCTTTATACATCCAAAAATCGGTCAAAGTCTTATCCTGCTGATCCAGCTGGATATTATATCCCAATCCAACATATACAACATCATCAATAGTAAAAGTAACTGCTCCTGGTCTAGGAAATCCTCCGAACGAAAATGAACGGGACCAATCACCCCACGTATCGTCATTCGAATGGCAAGCAGTAAAAAACAATCCTAGTAAAACCAGGCATAAAAAATTTACTCTCTTCATAAATTCACTTTTATTTTTATGTTATTATAAACTTTTTCAGTTTATCTATTTGAATTCTCCCGGCAAAACTAAACATTTTTTACTTATAATTCCAAGCAAATCCAGAGATAATATTCCGATCACCTTCCCATTATACATTTTTAACACAACTACTCTTTCAGAAACCAGCACTGTATATAAATGATAAAGAATACTTCCGTAAGTTAAGCCCGGTAAGAAAATAATAAATTCCTGTCCGACTTGCCATATTTTTGGAAAATAGTTATACCTTCGCGTCGTATTATCAGTAAATACCTTATATATGCGAATTGTATTTTTTTTAGTCTTTACTATCTTAGTACTATCTTCCTGTAACAATGATCTGACCACAATCGGGCAGGATTTAATTTACAATGAAAATCAAATAGAAGTAAAAACATCATTTATAGAACAAACAGGAACGGTCAAGTTAGACTCTTTCATCACTTCCAGTGGAAGATATGGGGATGCTATCTCCCAAATGTTTATGGGACGTTATGAAGACCAAATGAGTGGAACAACCGTTACATATCCCTGTTTCCAACTTGTACCTTCTTCTACGCCAAACATAGCGGCGCGGATAAAATTGGACTCGGTTACCTTTCATTTCAAATTCGGTAATAAATTATGGGGAGATACTATCTCCTCTCCCAAAATACAAACGTTCGATCTCTATCGTTTATACGAGCTTCCTTATCTGAACACCGAGAAAGGGGAATACATTTACAATGTTGCACCTATAGCCTGGGGAGATAGTTTAGGCAGAGTTTCTTTCCTCCCTAAAAGGGCAAATATGAAAGAAGCAGAGTTCAAACTAGGGAACAGTGATTTTCTCATAGATCTATTTGAAAAAATGAAGTATGAAGATCCCATATTTAAACCTTCAGCAAATAGTGCGATCAGTTATTTCAAATTCCTGAATTATTTCAAAGGATTAGCTATAAAAACATCTGAAGATAACAATTGTATTATCGGAATCAGTATGCTTCCGGACAGTTTATTCATGCGCTTTCATTATCATGATACAGACGAGAAACAATATTATGATTTAAAGTTACTTACTCAGAGTAATGCTTATCAATACAATGCAATTTATACACAACCGGCAGACCCATTCAAATCGCTGACAAACCAACGGATCATTGTTCCTTATAGCGAAAATGATATTGCTATAACTCAGGGAATGAGTGGTTATATGATAAAACTCATTCTTCCATTTCCTGACATAAAAGAAACCTATAAAACTGTCGTCAAAGCAGAAATCGAATTAAAACCTTTAGTATGGCCTTTCCCTGACATTACTCTACCTTCTTCCTTATATGTATATTCTACAAACAGTTATAATGAAGTGGGGAGTATTGTTTATAACAGTACCAATAACCCGATTGTTGGTAAATATGTTGTCGACTCAGAAAATATAGACAACAACCGATATATCTTTGATATTACGGATTATTACCAAAATTTAATAAACACAGCACCCATCCCAGGTAAAGAACCGCAATTTTTACTTACTTTACCAGACATGACTAATTCTTTTGATCGGGTTATTATTAAAGAAAAACCGATATTACGAGTATATTATGCCAGTTATAAAGACTAAAAAAGAATCATTATTCGATATCATCAATTATGAAAAGAATACTTCTTATCACATTCTTGTCTATATTCATTTTTAAGGTGTACGGACAGGATAACATCGGAACCCCATACTCTGTATATGGAATCGGTTTACAGACAGAAAATGCCGGTCCTTACAACGCTATGGGTGGAGTTGCGGCAGCTATGCGCGACAACGGCAATATCAATTATCTGAATCCGGCATCTTATACGGCCCTGGATACGGCTCGTCTTTATTTTCAATTCGGCGTTACGGGCGAGTCTGCCCATTTGTCTACCTACAAAGAAAATGCAAGTTACCGGGTGGCACAAAACACGGCATTCAACATAGCGTTCCGTCTCCATAAAAACATGTATATGTCTCTGGGATTCACAGAAAAATCGGATATCGGCTACGACTTGTCTTATACAAACGTGATTCCTGGAAGTTCGGATTCTTACTTTCAACAAAATATTCAGGGAGAAGGCGGGCTGAATGACGTTTACCTCGGATTAGGCTGGAGATATAAAAACTTATCGATCGGTTTGAACACGTCTTTAATTTTCGGTAAGATCGAAAAACGTCAGACCCTGACCACGATGATCGAAGGTAGTAAAATTATCAAAACCAGTGAAAACAATCGTATTCACGATGTTTTGTTTACCCCCGGCATCCAATATACTTTGAATCTGTCTCCCAAATCCATTCTGACATTGGGATCGGCTTTCAATTTTACACAAAAACTAAGGTCCAAAACCGATTATATGGCTTATAGCGTCAATTCCAGTACCAACACGACCGAGATGCTCAATGATCTGACTTTAAAGCGGGGATATATCCATTCCGTATTTTGGGCGGATTCGATTTCAGATACAACCGGAAATGGGATATTGCCGGAGACTATACGTTCCAAAAGATGTCTGTTTATGAAGAGTTCGGTAAAAATCAGGAACTGAAAGATTACCATAAAGCAGCCTTAGGGTTGTCCTGGACACCGGAACGGCTGGGACGTTATTGGTGGCAGCGCAACAGTTATATGTTAGGAGGCTATTTTATTCATTCCGGCATCGATGTCAAAAATGTAGATATCAATACTTACGCCATCACCTTCGGTTCTCAAATTCCTTTTTACACGGCCCGTAACGGGATCCTTCTCCTTGGCGTGGCATTCGATCTGGGAATCCGTGGAACAGAACAAAACGGTTTGATTCAGGAAAAATTTGCAAAAGTCCGTATTAATATCGGCTTCAATGAATTCTGGTTTATGAAGCGAAAGATTAACTAAACATTAACATGACAAGACGATGCCCGAAGCATCGTTTTGTTATTTTTATCCCTATCTTTGTATTAGTTAATTTTTATCACAAACTCTAAAATCATGAAGAAAAGTTTATTATCTTTAGCTGTTATAGCCGTATCACTATCAGCCTGTGACACAACACCGAAATACAATATCAACGGGACCATTACAGGAGGCGAAGCGAACAACGTTTATTTATTACAACGTCAGGGACGTACGATCGATACACTGGCCAAAGCTCCTGTAGCCGAAGGCAAATTCAAACTGACAGGTAGCGTTGCCGGGCTGACCCCAGCTTTTATCGTCGTTGAAGGACAACGGGGAGGGGATCTTATTTTTGTAGAGAATGCCGATTTTACTGCAAACTTAAATCTGGAAAATCCGACAGCTTCTAAAATCGAAGGAACTGCCACCCAAGGAATAGCCAATCAATATACCGCAATCTCAAACGAAATGGGTAAAATGGCTAAAGAGCTGAACCAAAGTTACAGGACTGCCTACCAGGAAAAAGATGAAGCTAAAATGAAAGAATTGCAGGAGCAGTACGAGAACTTGATGAAAGATTATGAAGCCAAAGAAGATGCTATAAACAAAGCGAATGCAGACAGCTATGTCGCTGCTTATATTTTAGCCGGCAAACTCTACGAATATGATTATGAAAAACTAGTCGAAAAATTCAATACCCTGGGGGAAAATGCCAAAGCAACAGAACCGGGAAAAACAATCGCCGACAGAATCCAGAAATTATCTGCAGTAGCAGTAGGCCAGGTTGCTCCTGATTTTACTTTGAATACTCCCGACGGAAAACCGCTGTCTATGCACTCTATCAAAGGTAAAGTAAAAGTGATCGATTTCTGGGCATCCTGGTGTGGCCCTTGCCGTGGAGAAAATCCCAACGTAGTGAAAATGTATGAGAAATTCCATCCGAAAGGACTCGAAATTCTGAGTGTATCTCTGGATGAGGATAAAGATGCCTGGTTGAAAGCGATCGAAGATGATAAATTGACCTGGAATCACGTTTCCGACTTGAAAGGATGGCAAAATGCAGCTGCACAACTTTATTGTGTAAATGGAATTCCTCACTTGGTTGTATTGGACGAAAACAATGTTATTGTTGCCAAAGATTTGAGAGGAGAAGAATTACAAAATAAAGTAGCTGAATTGTTGAAATAATTTAACATTCATTAGCATACAACAGAGGGTATCGTCAACACGGTACCCTCTGTTTTTTCGTACATTTACGGGAATATTTCTAGTTAGCAAGTACGCATTCCGGATATGAAAGAAAAAATCATTTTACTGTTTATAGGTCTTCTGGTATTTCAGGGGAGTTATTCCCAACCGGCCGAAGTATCCCGGCATTCCTGGGCCGATTCGGTCCTCCACCAAATGAGTCTGGATGAAAAAATAGGCCAACTCTTCATGATTGCGGCCTACAGCAACAAGAACGAAAATTACGAAAACGAACTGGAAAAACAAATCCGGCAATATCACGTCGAAGGGCTCATTTTTTTCCAGGGGAAACCGACTCAGCAAGTCAAACTAACCAACCGGTATCAAAAAGCAGCGAAATATCCTTTAATGATCGGGATGGATGCGGAACACGGAGTAGGCTGGCGACTGGAAACTGCGATGGAATTCCCCAAAATGCTGACCAACGGGGCTATCCGGAAAGATAGTCTGATTTATGCATTGGGAGCAACTATCGCCCGGCATTGCCAGGAACTAGGGGTTCACGTAAACTTCGCCCCGGTAGTAGATATCAATAGCAATCCCCGGAACCCGATCATCGGAATGCGTTCTTTCGGCGAAGACCCGGAGGAGGTTACTCAAAAAGCGATCTTATATGCTTACGGCTCTTTGAGTCAAAACGTGCTTCCCGTCATCAAACACTTTCCGGGGCATGGAGATACCGATACCGATTCTCACCATACCCTGCCTGTCATCCCACATTCCCGCCAACGCCTCGACTCTGTCGAACTCTATCCTTACCAGCATCTGATCGAAGCCGGCATTCCGGCGGTTATGGTCTCCCATCTGGCGGTTAAATCGATAGATTCGACAGGCATTCCGGCTTCTCTCTCCAGCCCGATCATCCAGGGATTGTTACGCCGGGATCTGAACTTCTCCGGCCTGTGCTTCACCGATGCCATGAATATGAAGGGGGTAACCCAAAACTCCCAGCCCGGCGAAGCAGAAGTAAAAGCACTGCTAGCAGGTAACGACATGCTCCTTTTTCCGGCCAATCTGGGAAAAGCAGTGGAAGCGATCAAAAAAGCCCTGGCCGATAGCCTGTTGGACGAGCGGACGATCGATGAAAAATGCCGGAAGATACTGGAAGCAAAGCAAAAATATGTATTACCGAATGTTTATCCGGCCGAAACTCCGGGTCTATGGTCACGTCTCAACTCTCCTACCGACATAGCTCTGAAGCAACAACTTTACCAGGCAGCCATCACCCTGATTAAAAATACAGACTCTTTACTTCCCCTCAAACGCCTGGATACCCTCCGTATCGCCAGTCTGAATTTCGGAGCCAGAGCAGTAAACAATTTTCAAACGACACTGGAACGTTATACTCAAGTCACTCACTTCGTAGCAAACAAAAAATTATCGGACGAAGAACTCCGGAATTTGCAAAAAAAGCTCCAACCTTTTAATTGTATCATTATTTATAATAATCTGAGTACGAATTCGGCTCAAAAAGATTTCGGTTATTCGCCGGTCTTAGATACCCTGATCCGGCAGCAAACCGGCAAGCGAATCATTTTATTCCATCCGGGCATCCCATACGGTCTCGCTTCCTACGCTTCCCTCCCGACCGATGCTTTATTACTCAGCTACGAAAATCATCTTTATGCCCAACAGTATGCGGCACAAGCCATTTTCGGAGGCATAGCCATGACTGCCCGGCTCCCGGTTTGTGTAAATCCGGATTATCCGGCCGGTACAGGTATTCAAACGCCCAAAACCAGACTGAGTTATACCAGTCCGGAGATGTGCCGCCTGGATTCTGAAAAATTAGCCAAAATCGACTCCATCTGCCAACTGGCGGTCCAGGCACATGCCACCCCCGGCTGTCAGGTGCTGATTGCCAAAGACGGTAATATCTTTTACAATAAGGCCTTCGGTCATCATACCTACAAACAAACGACTCCCAACAAAACATCCGACATTTACGATTTGGCCTCCGTAACCAAAATCACAGCCACCCTACCGGCCATAATCAAACTGTACGATTCCCGGAAAATCAATTTGGCGGCTCCGTTGTCGGACTATTATCCTCCATTAAAAGAGACCGATAAAAAAGACATCACCGTACAGGAAGTACTATGCCACAATGCAGGTTTGAAAACCTTTCTGCCTTTATTTACGGATGCTATCGATCCGAAATCGCTCCCCGGACCTTTATTTACCAGCAAACGGACAGCGCACAACACCACCCGCCTGAAAGACAGGTTATATGTAAATCTCAATTATCGGTTTAAAGACAGCACGGTCTCCAATTCCCCGAAACCGGGCTATAAATACATGGAACCCGGACTTTATATGTTCCCGGCCTACCAGGACACGATCCGGTCCTGTATACTTCATTCACCGCTAAATCCTAAAAAAGAATATGCCTACAGCGATTTGGGGTTTATTCTTCTGAAATTCGCAGTGGAACACGTAACTGAAAAATCGTTAGACCAATACTGTCAGGAAGAATTTTATCGGAAATTAGGTATGTACCATACCGATTTTCTTGCTCACAAACGCCTGAATAAAAATAATCTGGTTCCTTCGTGTGTCGATAAACTTTACCGCAAAACGGAACTCAAGGGCTATGTACACGACCCTGTCGCAGCGCTGCTCGGTGGCATTGCAGGACATGCCGGTCTCTTTTCAACAGCCGAAGACCTGGCCAAAATGATGCAATTGTATCTGAACGGAGGAACCTATGGAGGAGAATATTATTTTTCACCCGAAACAATGGCCACCTTCAGCTGTAAAAACAATCTGTTTCCTAAAAACCGCAGAGGCCTGGGTTTCGACAAACCCGAACCGGATCAAACCAAGATCAATCCGGTCAGTAAGTGTCTCCCTTTGACCAGCTTCGGACATACCGGTTTCACGGGGATTATGGCCTGGTGCGACCCGGATAACAAGCTGTTATACCTATTTTTATCCAACCGGACTTATCCCGACGAATTTAACACAAAATTATCTGAAATGAATATACGGACCCAAATACAGGATATTATATATCAGGCTTTGGAAGAAAGTAAAATCAGGTACAATTAGTTTTCAAAGTATTTCAGCCCCCGTTTTTATTACAGAAAAAATTCCGAATTTAGAATCATTCTAATGTATTAAAATAGGGTAAAGTTAAAGAAAAAGGATACTTTTGCAGGATTAAAGGGTATTAAACCAGTTATTAATAAATAAAACAAATTATGAGCAATTTTTTGACCTCTTCGATCGGAAAAAAAGTCATCATGAGTTTATCGGGACTTTTTCTGATTTCGTTTCTTTGCGTCCACCTGGCGCTAAATTTATTGTTGATTTTTGATAATAGCGGGGCCTTATTCAATCAGGGAGCTCATTTTATGGCTACGAACCCGATTATCAAAATTATTGAACCCATCCTGGCTATCGGGTTTATCATTCACATCATTTGGGCTTCTGTACTGACTCTTCAGAATCAGAAAGCGCGTCCGGTGAAATATGCCCTGAGAAACCAGAGTCAAAATGCCACCTGGGCTTCCCGCAACATGTATATTCTGGGAGCAATGGTGTTGATCTTTCTGGTGATCCACCTGTATAATTTCTGGTGGAACATTAAATTCCCGTCTTTGGGAACTCCGTTGTCAGCCATTACAGTCGGAGGTGTTGAAATGGAAGATACTTACACATTGGTTTCCAGCTTATTCGAATCAAGCATTGTATACTGTTTGATTTATATTCTGGGAGCCGTTTTAGTAGGATTACATATCACTCACGGTTTCTGGTCTGCTTTCCAAACTATCGGTTTCTCAAATGATATCTGGAGAAAGCGCCTGGAATGTTTAGCTTATTTCTTTGCAATTGTATTTGCAGTAGGCTTCAGCATTATTCCACTGTATTTCATCGCAGGACTGGGAAACTAATTATTTATGATCGATGATTGATAAATTCGGTTTTATCAATCTAAAGTCTGGAATCAAAATTTAAAATTTAAATCAATTTATTATGTCAGTAATAGATGCTAAAATACCTGCCGGACCGTTGAAAGACAAATGGTCAGCTCACAAAGCTCATATTGGTGTTGTCAGCCCGGCAAACAAAAAGAAACTGGATGTCATCATTGTAGGTACCGGACTAGCCGGAGGTTCTGCAGCTGCCAGCTTAGCCGAATTAGGAT
>OGDO01000889.1_pt1 | contig 11081 bp, 8 predicted proteins | sample 1570431 | NCBI WGS metagenome assembly OGDO01 (sample SAMEA2582183, study PRJEB24529) | metagenome | reverse complement strand
GCGAGCATGGTCCAACGGATCACCCTTGTAACGAGTGTAGTGCTTGTAAATCGATTTTGAGTGGACAGTCCATGGATGTCCTTGAAATCGACGCCGCATCAAATCGCGGTATCGATGAGGTTCGTGCTCTTCGTGAAAGCGTCAAATTTATGCCTGTTGAGGGGCGTAAAAAGGTGTTCATCATAGACGAAGCCCACATGCTCACTACAGAGGCGTGGAATGCGCTTTTAAAAACCAAAGAAGAACCTACTGCTCATGTGATGTTTATCTTTGCCACTACAGAAATTGAAAAATTGCCTGTTACTATCGTGTCTCGTTGTCAGCGCTATACTTTTAGACGCATTACTTCTGATGACATCGCGCAACGTTTATCTTACGTAGCAGAAAAAGAAGGCTTTGGCCTTGATTCTGCGGCGGCTCAGCTTATCGCTGTTCATGCAGATGGTGGTTTGCGTGATGCCTTGAGTATTCTAGACCAATGTGCAGGTATGGCAACGGGCTCTATTACACCGCAAGTGGTGGAAGAATTAATCGGTCTCGTAAGTAAGGAATGGATTATTCACTTCCTAGATGCTTTGCGCAACGGCGATGGCCCTAAAGTATTATCCTACGTTCACGATGCTTTGGCAGAAGGTCGCGATGCAACGCAGATTATGGAAGCTCTTATTCAACATGTGCGCGCCTTGCTCGTTGGTAAGGTGGCTCCAGATGCAGATGAGCTCAAGGTATACGATGCCTTTAAGAATGAGTTTCTAGCTCAGGCCAATAGCGTTGATTTCAATGAACTTAACCAATATGTGCGCAGTGCTCAATCCATCATGAATGATGCGAAACAAGTGGATAATCCACGAACCATCATTGAAATGGGTCTACTCGTGCTTTGTGCTAAATTAGGCTCTGTTGATGAAAGCTTAGAAGACCGTGTATATGCTCTAGAAAGTGCTGAGCGATCTGAACGAAATGATTTATTGAACCGCATGGCTCAATTGGAACAACGAGGCCCAGCGGCTCCTACACCAGCTTATAGTGCTAATGCATTTGGTCCACCTAGCGGCTATGCGAACAGCTTTGTTCCTGTAGATAATGCTGCTGTACAGAATACTTCCATGAGTAGTATTCAAAATACTGCTGTTGGCACTGTGCCACCTCCAAGCAGCGTAGGCATGACACCACCACCGATGGGAGCACCAGGTAGTACACCTCCTCCGATGAATGGAGTGGGTATAGCTCCGCCACCAATGGGTGGCGTTGGCATGGCGCCACCGCCAAACAGTGGGGATACGGCTTCCCGAAAACCTACAAGAAACCAAGCTAAAGGTCGCGGTAAAAAAGGCATTAGTACACAAGCTATCATTAGTGACCAAATCTTGTCTGCTCAAGAGTATCGCAATGTACAATCCAATGTGATTAAATACTTGAAGGATAGCAATCGCAATATGACCTCTACCGTTATCGGTCAAGGTCAGCTAGTGTATGTAGACCAAAGCAAGGCGGTCATGGCCTTTAAAAATACATTACATCTCAATGTAATGACCAATGAAGTGAACTTGGCGGAAGCGGTTGATGCTTTCACCTATACACTGGGCTATGCAGTACACGTAGAAATCGTGGATGCCCTCACGCAAGTTTATAAAGACTATAAAAAGGCTGCTGGTAGCACCACACAACGCCAAGTAAAAGCACCCCAACGACCACAAGAACCGATGGTTGACGTAAAGACGACCTCCGGTGCGGAACCGACACAAATGGATTTAACCAATGATCCTCAAGAGAGTAAGCCTGATTCTGCAGCCGTGGACGCGGCTAAGGCTGCGGCTATGGCATTCTTAGCCAAGAAAACCGGCGGTGCTGTTGCAAATACAGCAGTTAGTGATAGTGCGAATACAAGTACAATAGATACATCAGAAACTGCATTAGGAGCTGGCGTAGAAACAGAGCCAGCATCCGGTGGTGATGTGCCAATTACATCCTTTGATGGTAGTCCTGCGACACAGGTGCCAGATGGTGAAATTCCTATTGAGTCTCTAGCAGGTTCTATAGAAGGGGATGATATTCCAGTTCATTCCTTTGATGATGTGCCTGTAGATGATATGGAGGGTTCTTATGTATCATCCTTAGATGATATGCCGCCACATCCATTAGATAGTGTGACTGTTATCAGCGAGGATGGCGAAGTGTTAGAGCGCCCTATGGATAGCGGTGCACATATCGAGGTGGAAGCTGTCCCAAAGTCTGATGGGGGTGAACCTCATGAGAAAACCCCGCATCAAAGTGATGACAAAGCTATGCTTTCATCAGCACCTATTGAAGTAGAGGCTATCGATAGTGTTACGGTGGCTCGAGAATACGCCTGGGATCCAGAGCATATGACAGAAGAGGAACGAAACAATCCTCTCTTGGCGGAAACGCTAGAAAAATTATCTGAAGACCATGACATCATAGTCGAGGTTATCGAAGAATAGATAAAAAATTAATTGTTAGATAATAACCTTTGGCCTTGGGGCTATTAGGTGACACATATGTTATAAATCTATGTCATATATTGTTAATGATGTGGACTTAGAATGTTAGTATAGGACGATGTCTTAAAAGGAGGAAATACAATGTTTGGTAAAGGTATGGGCAACATGGCTGGCATGATGAAAAAAGTTCAAAAAATGCAAGCAGATATGAAGAAAATGCAAGAAGAGTTAAAAACTCGTACTGTAGAAGCTTCCGTAGGTGGCGGTGCAGTAACCGTTGTGATGAACGGTGAAAAAATCATCGAATCTTTGAAATTGAATCCTACAGCTGTTGATCCTGAAGATGTAGAAATGTTAGAAGATCTAGTAATGGCTGCGGTAAACGAAGCTAGTAAAAAAGTAGACGACCTCTTGGCTCAAGAAATGGGCAAGGTAACTGGTGGTCTAAACTTGCCAACAGGTTTATTCTAAATGACAAACGCTTTAGAACGGCTCGTAGAACAGCTGCGCCGCTTGCCTGGCATCGGCTCCAAGTCGGCTAGACGCTTGGCTTATCATTTGGTAGAAATGCCGAAGGAAGAGGTAGACCGCCTTGTAGAAACTATCGTAGAAGCGAAGGGGGCTACGCGTCACTGTTCTATTTGCTTTAACTTATCAGCTCAAGATCCTTGCGAATTCTGTAGCAATCCAAATCGCGATCAAACGACGATTATGGTTGTTGAAACATCTCGCGATGTGATTGCTATCGAGCGCAGTGGTGATTATAAGGGCTTGTATCATGTATTGGAAGGCGCTTTATCCCCTATGGAGGGCATTGGTGCTGACGATATTCGCGTAAAAGAATTGATTGCACGCCTTCGTGATGGTGTTGTACAAGAGGTTATCCTCGCGACAGACCCGGATGTCGAAGGGGAAGCAACAGCTCTGTATTTGGCGCGCTTATTAAGTCCAAGTGGCATCAAGGTAACGCGCATTGCCCGCGGTGTTCCTGTGGGCGGCGATATCGAATATGCCGATGAATTAACGCTAGGCGGTGCCGTAGTGAACCGTCAAGAAATGAAAGGATAATAGTATGGGAGCTTTATTAGCATCACCGATTATATCGGCGGTTATTTCCATTGCTGTAGCCTACATTGCTTTCAAAGTAGCATTTTTCACCATTAAACGGGTGGCTATGAATGTTGTGATTGGTGGGTTAACCTACTGGGTATGCGTTCATATACTTAATATTCCAATGGATATTGGGGTGGGTATTTGGGCATTAACAGCAATTTTAGGCCCTATTCCTATGGTCTTAGCTGCTATATATTACGGCATTAAATAACAGGAGGTTTTTATGCTTATCAATCGTGAACAACAACGCGTTATTGATGAAGTGGAACAGAATATCCTCTTGTTAGCGTCCGCTGGGACGGGAAAAACGAATACACTTGCTTATCGGGTGGCTCATCTCATCGAGGGTGGCTATGCGAAGGCGGAGAATATCTTGTGCATGACCTTTACGAACAAGGCCGCAAACGAGATGAAAGGCCGCATTCAATCGCTCGTGGGCAGTCCTGCAAAGGCTGTGGAGGTTAGTACATTCCACAGCTTTTGCTTTTTCATTCTCCAACAAGAGGGCAAGCGCAACGAAACCTTGTACACGGACGTGACCATTTTTGACGAAGAAGACTGCAAGGAACTATCTGAACCGTACCGTCCTGGTAAATTGCGAGAAATGTCCTTTGCTAATGTTATCTCCATGGTGAAAGAATATCGTTCCTTATATGGCTTTTATTCTGATGATCTCGTAGGTGACTACAAGCGGACAATCGAACGCTTACAGAAGGAACAGCGCGAAGCCATTGAGCAGCTCTTCTCTAGCTTTGGTAATGTCCTCTACAGTGAACTCCATGATTTCTTGAACCATGGTCACGAATGGATTGCTGCGTATGATGAAAGCTTAGCTTCCGTGCACGGCCTAGATTTTACAGACCTCATCTGCGGTGTTCATCGCCTATTTCAAGACCCTGTAGTTCGTGAACGCTGGCGCAACCGTTACAGCTATATCTCTGTAGATGAAATGCAAGATACAGGCGTACTAGAGTACAAAGTTCTAGAAATGCTGTGGGAAGGTAATCACGTGCTACTATGTGGTGACTATTTCCAAACGATTTACGAATGGCGTGGCTCCGATCCGTTCCGCTTGCTTAAGCAATTTGATGCGGATTTCAAGCCTTTAAAAATTATCTTCTACGAAAACTATCGTTCTAATTGGACACTCTTTACGATGGCTTTCAAAACCTTACAAAATATGTTCCCTGACCTGGTTGGGTCTATCTACACTGAATTGCCTCGTGCCAATAGTGAAAGCAAGGGTAAGCCAGTTCTCATTAAAGGCTGTAAAAATAGTTATCTTGAGGGTCGATATATCTACGAATCCATCTGCGCTTTACCAAAAGATGCTAATATCGGCGTTCTTGTGAGGGATAATAAAAAGGCACAGCAGTTAAGTGATTCTTTTGAACGTCTTAACGGCGAACGACCTGAAGAGGAACGCCGTCACTTCATGATTATCGACGAGTTTAAATTCTTTAGACGTCAAGAAATTAAAGATGTTATGGCCTACTTCAAACTGCTCATGAATCCAAACGACTCTGTCAGTGCGAAGCGCATTATCAAGCGATATGTTGCTGGTATTGGTGACGCTCGTATCGCTGCGATTGAAAGCCCAGAGACGCGCCAAGTAGGTTTAAAATTGACGGACTTCATGGATATGCCTATCTTTGAGGCGGAGCCTTATGCAAAGCTTGTCAGTGGTTTAGAGCAGCACGAAGTAGTTGTTTATGACGTGGAGAGCACCGGCACAGATACGTCTCAAGACCGCATCATTCAAATTGCAGCTATTCGCATCGATGAAAATGGACAGGTCTTAGAGGCCTTTGAACGATTTATCAATCCTGGTATACCTGTTGGTCAATCCGAAGAGGTACACGGCTTCTCTGATGCGTATTTACAAGAACACGGCGAAGAGCCAGCTATAGTGTTACAAGCCTTTAAGGAATTTTCCAAGAATGCTATTATTGTAGGTCACAATGTAAACTATGATGTGACCATCTTTACGAATGAATTGGCGCGTCATAACTTAGGCAATCCTGAGTTCAAGGCTATTTACGATACCCTCGATATCTACCGTCGTTTCTATCCTAATTTGCCAAATCATAAATTGGGTTTCCTAGCATCTAAGTTCCCTATACACCATGAGCCAACACATAATGCAATGGATGATATCTTGGCTACTGCACAGCTTTTAATTTATGCGGTGAAAGAAAAAATCGTACCGACCACAACGGGTCGCATGGTAGCTATAAATAAATATAAAGCAGCTTTCACGGATATCGCCTCTCAAATGGCGACCTTGCGTAGAAAAGCCTATACGGAGATGCCAACGAAATTATTGGCGTATATCATGAACCAAATGGGGGTTTTAGAGTACTATAAATCTCATGGAGAAGCGGCTAAAGTAGAGCATATACGCGATTTGTATCGCATCATGGAAAAACTAGATGCGGCTTATGAAGGGCCTGCAGGTTTGGCTCGATTAAATCAAATCTTACAGATGGCGGCTCTTACGGCGGGTGAACCAGCACAACAGGTGAGAAACGAAGATCGCATTCCTATCATTACCATTCACCAAGCGAAGGGTAGCGAGTTTGACCATGTATTCTTAGCTGGGCTAAATGAAGGAACTTTCCCGAGTCCCTTTGCTATTGCAGAAGGTCGTGAAGACGAGGAAAAGCGTTTGTTCTATGTGGCCATCACGCGACCTAAACAAGAATTGACCATTACCTTTGAACAGACGAATATAAGAGGTCGAGCTGTTCAACCAAGCTCGCTACTCAACTATATGCCACGAGATCCTGAACTCGTAGAAAGGAGATACTAATGGCGCGAAAAACACATCGCCCCGATGATATTCTGTGGACCGTGACAGCTGTAGATATAGAAGCTGCACTTAGCAAGAAAAATGCAAGACAAAAGCTAATAGGTAATGGTCAAGATATATCAAGTAAAAATCGAGATATATCGAGTAGCAATCAAGACATATCAAGTCGTGATTCTGAGCATATTGGAGAAATATGTGATATTTCACTTGGTGAAGTGTTAGATACTAGATATCCTAGAAAGTCCTTAGTTAAACTCTTTGAAGAGAAATTAATCCACATTAATGGGCATAAGGCTACACCAAAGGATGCAATCTCCGTAGACGATGAGATCTGGATTGCTATGGCTAAAGAGAAGATTGACCACGATCCAATCGAAATGGACTTATCCGTTTTATACGAAGACGAGGATCTTTTTATTGTGGATAAGCCAAGTGGTGTGACGGTAAACTCTAAAGACCAAGTATCCCTTGCCAATGGGGTGGCGCACTATTTTAAAGAACATGGTATCAAGCGAAAGGTACGTTTCTTGAACCGTCTCGATAGAGATACGACAGGTTGCATTGTCATTGCAAAAAGTGGGTTAGCTCAAAGCCTTTATCAACAGCAAATGGATGATAATACCTTTGAAAAGTGGTATATGGCGACTGTGGAAGGCATTGTAGAAGCCGATGAGGATTCTTTAGTATTCCCTATGGAACGCAGTGCTGATGGGATTCATTACGAAGTAAATGCAAAGGGAAAAGAGACTCGTACAGATTTTTCCGTCCTATGTAGACATTCTTCAGAGACTGTGGATAACTCTGTGAATAAGTCTAAAAATTCTGTGGATATAGCACCAAAAAATGTGGATATAAACTTGGGAGATGTTGATAAAAGTAATCAAAATGTGGACAAAACTGTGTATAAGTCCAATAAATGTGGATATTCTGAGGTTTTAGTTCGTTTGTACACAGGGAAAACACATCAAATTCGAGTAGCTTTCAGCTATATAGGTCACCCTCTTGTAGGGGATACCTTATACGGTGCACAACCTACGGGACAGCCATTCCAATTACGGGCTCAAAAGGTAGTATTTACACATATGCGCACAGGAGAGCGTATTACGGTTACGGCATAATCTGATTTCCTTAAATCATTACGCGAGCCTAAGTACTGGTTTGATAATAGGTCTGTATTATATATTGTGAAGTCACAATACCTAAAACAATCTAATTGAGAAATGAGAATTATTGATAACTCAGCGAAATCAATAAGTTTAAAAATATTTTTCAAGAAAAATAATGACAAATGATAATCGATAAGCTATAATAGGATTATAAGTAAATCGATATAGTTCAATTTAAAAACTATAAATCAGAATGTAAGAGGTGTAGTATGATTTTACAGGATAATGGTGCAGCACGTAATCGGGGGATTACGCTTGCTAGTATAAAAGGCATTATAGGTAATGTCGTTCTCGTTATTTTTAAAATGATTGTGGGCCTTGCGTCTAATTCCATCGCCATTATCCTTGATGCGGTAAATAACTTAACAGACGTATTGTCCTCTGTATTAACTATTGTGGGTACAAAATTAGCCGCCAAAGGGGCTGATAAGGAGCATCCATTTGGCCACGGTCGTATAGAATATATGACTACCATGGCTATAGCTTTCATCATTCTCGGTGCTGGTATTGGATCCCTTAAGGAATCTGTGGAAAAAATTATCCATCCTGAGGTATCTACATTTGATATTCCAGGTCTTGTTATCATCGCTGTTGCCATCGTTGTGAAAGTAGTGATGGGTCGTTATATCAAGGCACAAGGTGAGAAATATAAATCCGATGCACTCGTAGCATCTGGTATAGATGCCCTTTTTGATGCAGTGATTACCTTTGCCACATTGGTATCTGCAGGCTTAGTATTTTTCTTTAACTTTGATATTCAAGGTTATGTGGGCGCTGTTATTTCTGTGTTAATTTTAAAAGCGGCGTATGATATTTTACGTGAAATGTACAATCATTTGCTTGGTATTCGAGCAGATGATAATTTAATCCGTAATATTAAAGAAACTATTGCACAGCATCCAAATGTGGGTGGTGTATATGACTTGGTATTAAATAGTTATGGGCCAGGAGAAACAATTGGTTCCGTTCATATTTCTGTACCAGATACGATGACAATGGCAGAAGTTCATCCCCTAACAAAGGGCATTGCGGTTCATCTTTATAAAAAGTTTGGCATCAATATGACTGTTGGTGTATATGCTGAAAACAAACCAAGTGTAGAAGTACTTGAAATTAGAAAAGCTCTTGATCAAGTTATTAGTTTATATACACATGTAGTACAAGTACATGCCTTCTACGTACAAGAAGAAAAGAAGGTTATTTACTACGATATTATCTTTGACTTTGACGAAGAAGATCCACATAGTACATTAGAAAAAATCAAGACAGAAATGCAAAAACGGTACCCTGACTATACACAATTCGCTATTGTGGATACGGATTTTAGTAACTAATTTTATAAAATGTAATTTGTGTTGATAAATTCTCTAAGGAGAGATGGAATGAAAAAAATTGCTCTTACCTCATTAGCTGTAATGGCGGTTGTTGGTGTGTTTGCGATTCAGCCTGTAGATGCAAAAAAGGTAGAACAAGATCCAGTAGTGGCATCTATTGATATGCCTATGAATGATGAGATTCAACAGGTTAATGGTGTTTCTAAATCAACAAATAAAGAAACACGACGTTTGTCTAATAATTTAGCACAAGCTACAAAAGTGATGATTAAGAAGAATTGGAAGATTATTTATATTAAAGCAGTCCCTATGGGTGATAAGGATGCTGTACGCTTCTATTATAAAGATAATAGAGGTCAAGTATACAATGGCCAAGTCATTAGAAATACAGGCCTATCCAAGGGTAAATATATGGCAGGTTCTTTACGTCAAATAGAGGCATTGCAAGAATTAGTTCACCATTTGCAACAGAATGGTCAAGAAGTACCATCCTCTATTGATATCATCATTACTCAAGAAGGCTATCGCATTAAGACTATCTTTAATTACAATGAAAATATAGGTAATCTACCAGCGTATCAACAACAATATGAACAAGAAAACTTCCCAACTATGAAGTAATAGAAAAGCCCGTGCATGCACGGGCTTTTTGTTATTAGATTACGTAATCATCGGAATCGTCTTTTTTAGGTTTTTTGTAAAGTTCTTTTACGCCTGCCATTTCGATGAGTTCTTCCCCAAGGGCATCTTCATCGTCCGTGTTAAGCATGGAGTAGAAGGCCCAAAGAATGATGAACCAAATTGGTGTGAACAAGAGGGCAATTCGCGTATCTTCGTTTAAGGCGAGAATTGCAAGAACGAAAACAAAGAAAGCTAGGATAATGTAATTCATTACAGGGTATAGAGGCATTTTGAATTTAGACTGTGCCGCTAGTTCAGGATTTTTCTTGCGATATTTGAGATGGCAAATAACCATCATGGCCCAAATAAAGATAAAGCAGAACGTAGAGATTGATGTAATCATAACGAATACTGCTTCAGGCATTACGTAGTTGAGTACAACCGTAATCAATAATACGGCTGCCGAGAAAATCGTTGCTTGGTATGGCACACTGCTGTGAGTCAAGCGGCGCATCGAACTCGGGGCGTGACCGCGTTTTGCCAAGGCGTAAATCATACGACCAGTACTGAAGATACCGGAGTTTGTAGCAGAGGCTGCAGAAGTAAGAACAACGAAGTTTACGATACCTGCAGCGGCTGTAATACCAACGGCGGTAAATACAGCCACAAATGGACTTGCAGCAGGGTTAACGGCAGTCCAAGGGTAAATACTCATGATGATGGCTAAAGAGCCTACATAGAATAAAATAATACGCAATGGGATATTGTTTATGGCCATTGGAATAACCTTTTCAGGATCTTCTGTTTCGCCAGCCGTTAAACCTACGAGTTCTATGCCTGTGAAAGCAAATACAACCATTTGGAATGATAGGATAAAGCCCATCGTTCCGTTCGGGAACCATCCTCCGTAATTCCACATATTGCTAAAGGCGGCGACGCCAGCATCTGTGGTGAAACCAGTAACAATCATGATGATACCGATAATGATAAGAGAGATAATAGCGATTACCTTAATCAAGGCAAACCAGAATTCCATTTCGCCAAAATATTTTACCGCTGTTAAGTTCATTAACAGCAAGGCGACTAGAACAAGTAAGGCTGGTATCCATTGAGGAAGCCACGGTATCCAGTATTGCATGTAGAGGCCTACGGCTGTCAAATCTGCCATGGCTAGTGAAAGCCAGCAGAACCAGTATGTCCATCCCGTGATAAAGGCTGCTCGATCCCCTAAGTAATCTTCTACAAAGTCGATAAAAGAGTGGTGGTTTAGGTTAGATAACAGTAATTCGCCTAGTGCTCTCATAATAAAGAAGCACATAACGCCTGTTATTAGATAAGCGAATATGATGGATGGACCCGCCAAGTGAATGGTGCGACCAGAGCCTAAGAATAGGCCTGTACCAATAGCACCGCCGATGGCGAGCAGCTGTACATGCCGGTTCTTAAGACCCCGTTTTAACTGATGCGTATCAGACATAATAAAGACCTCTTTTCTACAAACTATCTATAAATATAAAGGCTATGGATTACCATAGCTTTAACAATCTATAGATACATTAAAAATATTTTTTTA